>Ga0208107_1000009_pt1 | contig 21697 bp, 27 predicted proteins | sample CryBogCBE29Oct07_FD_184586 | JGI IMG/M metagenome (GOLD analysis project Ga0208107, IMG submission 184586) | Freshwater microbial communities from Crystal Bog, Wisconsin, USA - CBE29Oct07 (SPAdes) | ecosystem: Environmental > Aquatic > Freshwater > Lake | place: Crystal Bog, Wisconsin, USA...
CGGCGGCTTCGTGTTGATACGGTCGTAGCTCCATCTGTCTATTTGCTCCCTATTCCATAGACACGCATATTTTTGATTTAGCTTTGCCATGTCGCTGGCGAATATTTTTTGCAACGGTGACAGTTTGCCGCCATCTTTTTTTAGCTCTACAAACCACGTTGAACCGTCAGGCAAACATGCCACACGATCACTAACGCCGCGATTAGACATCGAGTTAAATTTATAGGCTATGCCACCAAGTGATTGAACTGACTTAACAAAGTAGCGTTCAATGTCTTTTTCTAAGTCTGTCATAAGAATTGTATTGACATGTCTGTAAAGAAAAGTCTAGTATCAGATCATCGAAAGGTAAAGTAAAATGTCACACAGCAATATTGTCGGCGGATCGACCGCCAAGCGTGTCATTAATTGTCCTGGCAGCGTTAAACTGTGCCAACAGGTTGCTCCAAAACCAGCGTCAAAATATGCGGAAGAAGGCACGCTTTTACATGAGGCCATCCATCAGATACTTTCTCATCGTGCATCTGCGGATGACTTTGGCCTCGGCGATGATCTTGTTGATCGTAAGCTGCGCCCTGCTCTCGAAGCATTAGCGGAGATTGATCCTGACAATCAGCTTGAGTTTGTTACGGAACTCCGCGTTCATTTCGGAGGATTTTTAGCTGATGTATTTGGCTCCTGTGACCTCATTGGTCGTATTCGGAATCGTGCAATTGTTCTTGATTGGAAGTTTGGTGATGGGGTGGCGGTGGATGCTGTCGAGAACCATCAGCTTATGTTTTATGCCGCTGCGGCTATGCGGACTGAAGAAGCCCGTTGGGCGTTCGAGGGTGTTACGGAGATCGAGTGCGTCATTGTCCAGCCGCCGCATGTCAAGCGTTGGGTCACTACGCCCGGTCGCATTAAGAACTTCGAACGTGAGTTACAGAACGCGGTCACTATAGCTCATGCGCCTAATCCGCCATTAGCAACTGGCGATCATTGTCGCTGGTGTGCAGCTAAAGCTGTTTGTCCTGTGTTGACAGGCGAGGCTGACCGGGCGCTAAGAACGGCGCTTAATACCATATCACCGGAGGGCTATGGCAATGCACTGGTTATTGCAGACCGTCTTGAAGATTGGATCAAAGCTGTTCGTGAACAAGCACAACAAGCGCTTGAGAACGGAATTGCCATCCCAGGATTTAAGCTCGTCCCAAAGCGCGCCACAAGGCAATGGGTTAATGAAGAAGGGGCGCGTGAGTCTCTTGAGCAAATGGGCTTGGATATATCGGAATTAATGGAGACAAAGTTACGGTCGCCAGCGCAGCTAGAGAAGGTGCTTAAGAAGCATAAGCTTGACCTGCCTAAAGATCATGTCGTCGCCATTTCATCGGGTAACACTATCGCACCGGAGTCAGATCCGCGTCCGGCAGTGCTACAAGTCGGTCAGCATTTGCGGGCCGCTTTCTCTAAACTAGAGGTAAAGTAAAATGCTAGTAAAGTTCGGTGGCGCTAACCTCCCATCAGCGCAGTCTCTCTCACAGGCGCTTCGTTCTATCGAAGCTGATGTTGGTCCTGTCGGCAGTGTTATCCTCAAGATGGATAAGACCGGTCATTGGGTCTACGGCGCAGATCAGACTGAGGTTGAGAAAGATACGCTTTGGGCGATAAATCCTTATTCTTTTGTGCATGGCTACATTGCATGGGGAACTGGTGAAGTTCTGGCTGAGAAAATGGTGCCAATCTCTGAGCCTTTGCCGGATCTTGATCCGCCGCCTGCTGGCGCACAGGCTGGATGGCAACCACAAGTTGGCATGTCATTGAAGTGCATGTCAGGCGAAGACAAGGGCATGGAAGCGCGTTATGCCGTCACATCAGTCGGCGGTAAGCGTTCTATGCACGCGTTAGCGATCAAAATCGCTGAACAAGTTGATAAAGATCAAACCAAGCCGGTAGCTGTCGTAAAACTCGGTAGCGACCATTATGCTCATAAATCCTATGGCCGCGTTTATACGCCGACATTCGATATTGTTGAGTTTATTGGCATGGATGGTGAAGAAGACGTGTCAGAAAAGGTCGCAAGTCCTGACACAGGACGTCGTCGTCGTAGCTAATGGAGTGGGGGCGCAAGCCCCCATTTTTCTCCGGGGGTTTAGATGACTGACAAGCCAGTAACATTGGATATTATTTACGAAGAAATTAAACGCCTTCGTAAGAAGATTAAAAAACTCAAGCAAACAATTAGGGGTATCAAAAAATGAGCAAGATATTTGTGCCTGCTTATTGGCCGGTGTTTAAGACGCATGAGCTGCGTCGGTTTGATTACGTCGCCGTAGATGGATCAATGCCGCCGCTGACGTCAGTGTTCTCGTATGACGTTGGATCTGATTCGATGCTCTACATTGACTACGACGCGCATCTGACATGGAAAGACACATGGTATTATCGCTATAATGTTGGTAGCGGCATTAATGAATGGCGCGATGATTATCCTGCGGGCAAAAAAGTAGTTATGTCGCCGCCTATTGGTTGGGGTGAATATCTAAACATAGGCGAGGATTACATAACTTACCCACAGATGAGTCTGTTTCAATCATGGCCTCCGGCGATGTCGAAAGGCATCCAGATCGTTCACATTGAGAAGTTATTAAATTGGTGGCCGGGGCGCGATAACAAAATGTATAACGACGTGCTTGTATTCACTTACATGCAGGCTTGGGATGGTAAGCCTGGCACTGGCGCGCGTTATTGGATGGCTAATGGTGTTGGCCCTGTGTCAGTGCAATGGCTCGCGCAAGATCCTAAAGATCCATACAGCAAACCAATCATAGAAACAGCGCGCATGGACGCGACCATCTCAAAGGTGAACGCATGAGATACATTGCAGCACTTATGCTGATGACGTCGCCCGTCGCAGCACAGCAGATCTCTGTGTTCAGTGGCCCTAATGGACCAGTAGCTACAGAACTGTCTTACCCACATGAAAATTTTTATTATGTCGGTAGCGATATGATCTCCGCGCCAAAGGTTGGTAATGTCACGATCTATAATGGGCCTAATGGCGAGTATCTAGGAGATAGAATTGATAGCCCCGCCGATTGAACGCAAGAATCATATATTGATTTGGACGGTCGAGATGGACGCTTATGTCGATTATTGGCGCGACCGTCGCAAATCATATGGATGGATTGCAAAGCAATTAGATATTTCTCGCTGCGCCATTATTGGCCGAACACATAGAAGAAAAAATGATTTGGATCGACTTCGAGACACGCAGCGAGTGCGACCTTAAAACGGCGGGCGTATACAACTACGCCCGTCACGACACAACAGAAGTGTTGTGTATGTCATATGCCATCGACGATGGCGACGTTAAGACATGGCGTCCGGGTGAGCTGTTACCTGTTTTAACAGGTCAGATCCGTGCGCATAACGCTGCGTTCGAGCGGTTGATCTTCTGGCATGTGCTAGGGCATCAGATTCCATTAGAGCAGTTTTACTGCACCGCTGCACAGGCGCGGGCTAATTGTGCGCCAGGCTCGCTTGAAGACGTTGGTCGCTTTGCCAATACCGGCATGAAGAAAGATCATCGCGGCAACTATCTTGTGCGTCAGTGCTGCGTGCCGCCATACAATGATGAGTTATTACCAGAACTGATTCAATACTGCGAACAAGACGTTCGAACGATGCGCGCCGTCTCAAAGGCTATGCGGGAGCTGACAGACGAAGAGCTTTTGGATTATCATGTCAATGAGCGCATTAACGACCGTGGCGTCAAGGTTGATGCTTATCTTTGTCAAGCCGCCATGCGTTATGCTGCTGATGAGCTGCAAGAGATCGAGCGTATTGTCAAGGAGGTAACGAACGATGAGATCACATCGGTCAGATCACCTAAGATGCGTCAATGGGTCCAAGACCGCGTCGGATCAGAAGCGCTCAAGCTCATGGAGCGAGACGGCAAGTATTCGATTGACAAAACAACGCGCGCAAATCTTCTGGCGATGGAAGATCCTGAACAAGTGCCGCCGGACGTGGCCGAGGTTATACAATGCGCTGACGATTTATGGGCTTCTTCTGTAGCAAAGTTCAAGCGTCTCTTTGATCTTGGCTGTGATGACCATCGCGTCAGAGGTGCGTTTGTGTTCGCTGGCGGCAGCGCCACAGGCCGCGCGTCATCATACGGCGCTCAGGTGCATAACTTTACCCGCAAATGTGCTGATGATCCTGAAGCCGTTCGCACCGCTATGGTGCGCGGGCATAAGATCGTGCCGCAATACGGCAAGCGCATAACGGACGTTCTTAAGGGTATGCTGCGTCCGTCTCTCATACCAGAGCCGGGGCATCAGTTCGTTGTCGCTGATTGGTCAGCGATTGAAGGTCGCGTCAATCCTTGGCTGTCTGGCAATGGCGAAGACAAATTAAAAATCTTTGCATCTGGCCTCGACGTTTACAAAACAAATGCATCCGCGACGTTTAACGTATCATATGATGCAGTTGACAAAGATCAAAGACAGGTTGGCAAGGTGCAGGAGCTGGCCTGCGGATTCGGCGGCGGTATCGGAGCCTTCGCAGCTATGGGCCGCGCTTATGGTCTACAAATGCCTGAAGACGAGGCACGTCGGATGGTCAACGCCTGGCGTCGCGCTAACCCGTGGTCTGTGCCATTTTGGGAATCTTTAGAGACGGCATATACGCGAGCTTTGCGGAATAAAAATAGGATATTCTCCGCAGGCCGTATATCTTATCTGTTCGACGGCCAACATCTCTGGTATTCTCTCCCGTCCGGGCGCGTTCTTTGTTACCCTTTTGCCCGTTTTGAAGACGACAATATCACATATGCTAAGGCGAGTTGGAAACCTGCGGCTGACGCCAAGGAGTGGCCCCGCGCCCGTCTCTGGCGGGGTTTAGCTTGTGAGAATGTTACACAGGCTACAGCTCACGATCTTTTGCGTGCGTCTCTTCGCCGTCTTGATGATGAGGGTTTTAATGTTGTCCTGCATGTTCACGACGAGATCGTTCTTGAGACGGATCAGCCAGAGGAGGCAAAGCAGCGGTTAGAAGAAATAATGATAACGCCGCCCGAATGGGCGCATGGATTGCCATTGCAAGTAGAAGCGGGGGTTATGGGGAGATATGGAAAATAATTTACTACCTTATTTATGCAGTCTCGCGCCTGAAGGCGAGACGCTGCTCGTCGTAAAACAAAAGCCAACAGGCGGTAATCATCTTGACGGATCGCCTAAGTATACATGGCCTGCCTACATGCCGACGCATAAGCGTAAGGACGGTGAGGCGTGGTATGTGAACACAGGCTCTTTTATCGTTGATCGTTTTAAGGATGGTCGTCCATCTGCGTCGTCATCAAATTGCGAATACGTCGCGTTTATGATGTTGGACGACATTGGCACGAAGTCTAAAGAGCCGCCGTTAGAGCCGACATGGATTATTGAGACTAGCCCTGGATCATTTCAGTGGGGGTATGCCTTCAGCGAACAACCGACAAAAGGAGAATATTGTGCTGCTATTACGGCCATTGCTAAAAGCGGTTATACTGATCCTGGTGCTACCAATGCTGTTCGTAATTGCCGCTTGCCAGGTAGCGTTAACCTCAAGCCGGGACGCGATAATTTCCAAGCGCGCCTCGTTAAATTCCAAAAAGGATTAGAATACACCCTGCCTGAGATCTGTCAGGCGCTAGGAGTAACGCCCGATGAAGCGGATACCGCCAAGGCTATCTCGATCAAGCTGCGAGACACAGGCGAAGACAGCGTGTTGCAATGGCTCAACGACCAGAACCTCGTCTTATCGTCGATCAATGCGGAAGGCTGGCTCGGCGTTGTCTGCCCGAACCATGCAGAGCATACGGATGGTCAAGTTGAGGCACGCTATAATCCCCTTAATCGCGCATTTTGTTGTTACCACGGTCATTGCGATCATCTGACCAGCGCCGCGTTTCTTGATTGGGTCTGCGATAATGGTGGCCCGCAAGTAATGCCGGGGTTACGTGACGACGTCTTAGCTAAAGAAATGGCGCGTTTACGTGACTTATTACCTAATAATGATATGTTCAAAGACGACGCCAACAAGCGGATCGTCGAGGTTGAGCGCAAGCAGGCCGGTCGTGTCGAACGCACAGGCTGGTTCGAGCGCTTCGCTTATATCCTGACTGATGACGCCTACTTCGACCTTGAGACGCGCACAGAGCTGACGCGTGCCGCGTTTAATGCCGTGTTCAGGCACATCGAGTGTCAATCAACACATGGTAAGGGTCGCCGTATTGAGGCTTCGACATGGTTTGACGAGCATCGTCAGGAGGTCGGCGGGTTGCTCCTTAAAGGTCTGACCTACGCCGCTGGCGAAGAACCATTAGTCTATAACAAAGACGGCGACGTCTACGGCAACCGTTGGATGAACGCGCGTCCCGTGTCTGGCAGCGGCGACGTCAGCAAATGGCTGGCGCACTGCGAGCGGCTTGTGCCTGACCCTGACGAGCGCGCGCATATCTTCGACGCGATGGCCTTCAAGGTTCAGAACCCTAATATCAAGATCAATCACGCGATTCTACATGGCGGCGATGAGGGCTGCGGCAAAGACACCATGTGGGCGCCCTTCATATGGTCTATCTGCGGACCTAACTATAAGAACCGTGGCCTTATCGACGGCGATAACCTCACCAGCCAGTGGGGCTATGCTATGGAGAGCGAGGTTCTTATTCTTAACGAGCTTCGAGAGCCAGAGGCGCGCGAGCGCCGGGCGTTGGCTAACAAGCTCAAGCCTATCATCGCCGCGCCGCCTGAGACGCTCCCGATTAATCGCAAAGGCTTGCATCCATATGACATGGTCAATCGCCTCTTCGTCCTGGCGTTCACGAACGATCCCGTGCCGATCTCACTGCCATCTCAAGACCGTCGATGGTTCTGCGTCTGGTCACGCTCGCCACGTATGCAGCCTAATGAGGCTAGGGCGATATGGGATTGGTATAACGCGGGCGGCTTTGAGGCTATTGCTGGCTGGATGATGCGCCGTGATGTCTCCAAGTTCAACCCGGCTGCCACGCCGATGGAGACTGATTTTAAGCGCACGATGATAAGCTCCGGCATGTCCACTGCTGAGTCTTATATCCTCGACGAGATCGAGGCCATGCGTTATCCTTTCAACCAAGGCGTTATCGCTGGCCCCTGGTTCAAGGTCTGTCAGAAGCTCGCAGGTCTGGCTCCGACCGGCGTTAAGGTTCCCCAGGCCGCGCTTTTACACGCGCTCAAAGAGTCAGGTTGGCGCGATCTTGGTCTTGTCCACGCGCCAGAGCATAAGAATAAACGCCACATTTTCGTGTCACCAAAGCTAAAGCACCTTAACAAGTCAGATCTTCGTCGCATGGTCGAAGACACGCCGCAGGAGGGGAATGTTGTTGCGCTTCGTCCTAATTAGTGTTTTCATCTATGGGCTGGCTGCGTGTCAGGCCGCGAAGACGATATATGACACATGCGCGGAGGGGCTATGCAGATAGTATGCGATCTGGTCGTGTGTTATACAGCTCTTATAGTTAATTCACTATGCGAGTTGTGTAATGGCCGCGCTTTCCAATAAAAAAGGCCCCGCGCTAGGGGTGAACGCGGAGCCAAATAGCAATGGGGAGGTTTGCTAATAGACAACTATTAGCAGGTGCCGTCGCCCATGTAAAGCAGGTCTAAGCGGCGCGTTATCTCTTGCTCCGTCATTATGGGATGCTCCACTGCCATAGGGTCTATTTTGCGCCAGAATAGCCACAGAGGCACATTAATTTGGTAGCAAGGCATATCCCTCGGCACGTCGGGGATTGTGGCCTGTATGGCCTCGTATTGCTCTTTAAAATGGTCTGTCATTTTTCGCTCTTTTGTATCTTAAAGGCTACACATTTGCCAAATGTGTAGCACAGATAAGTCATTTAACACCCAATAGAATCTCTATTATCGCTATTATTATAACCGACATTACGCCCTGGTTTTCTATATTCTTTCCCATCTAATCTCGCCTGATAACAGCGCTCCCCATGTATGACTGTAGTATGATCGCGCTTTAACACGCGCCCAATTTGCGGATAGCTGGCGCTCGTTTCCCGCCGCGCCCGCCAATAGATGCGATAGCGCGTCCATAGAATGTCTTGCCGCCTGCTATAGCTTAAGACTTGTTCCGGCGAGAGGTTACTGTCTAGCGCCTCTTCTAATAATATCTGTTTCACTTTCTTCATTAGGCTTTCCCCTATGACGGCTGTTGCTCCGTCGTGTCGTTTACAGGCGTTAAGAGGTCTTCTGGCGGCTGTGAACAGATCATTGCCGCAATGACCGCCTCGAGAGCTTGAACGCGTTCTCTCAGCTTTGTGTTTTGCTCTAGTAGAGCTTTTATAATGTGGTCGCTCATTTGCGCGCCTCGATTTCTTTTTTGATTAGGCTATGCCGGAAAGTATCTGATTCATAGTTGAGCATTATCTCTAACGCGCGCGTCGAGAGTAGATAGAGCATCTGTTGGAAGTCATAATACTCGGCCATACGTGACATGTTACCCCCCTATCGTATAGAGTAAGACTAAGGCTATTGCCGGAATTAATAGGCTGGCGCATGTTGCCAGCCCTATGACATAAAGAGCTTGTTTCATGGCGCACCCCATTGTTGAGCCATAGCGTCAGCTATGCCTTGGTATGTTTTTGATCTTTCTTTCCATCTAGTGGCGCTTGGTGGCATTTTGTGAACGCGCGCTTCGCGGCCATCGACGATATTAGTCGGCGTTAGCTTTGGCAGATTTTTAAGCCACAGACATGTCGCTTTAGTCTCGCCGTGTCCAAACTGCCAAGGCTGCACTATTTGATCGGGTTTTCTTATCTTTGAACTGATGATGCTTATTGGATTTTCTATACATATGCGAGGAATCGGCGCGGCCATCAGATCGCGCACGAAGTCAAGCGCCTCGCGTTGTTCCTGTTGCTTATCTTTGAACCAACGCGCGCCGCTAACGGCCAAGTGAGTGCATGGCGGGTGTGCGATCATAAGATCCCACGGGTAATATTCTAATATGTCGCGCACATCGCATTGAAAGTGAAACCCCTCCTCTATCTTACTTTCTGTCGATAAAAGATCGCATGATCGCGCGTCGTGCCCTAATGCGCGAAAGGCGTCGCGCACTATGCCACTATATTCACAAGCCACAAGGACGCGCATTAGCTGGCATCCTCCATGCAGGCATAGGCTAGGCTTTCGTCGTCCAATAGCGCTTGTTCAATATGGCTATAAAGCCAATGGTCGGCGTCTATATTCAGTTTACTGTCATTATGCCCATGACCATAGATGACAATAGCGTCAATACTAATATCCGTCGCATAATGCTCGAATATCCCCACGTCAGGCTCAGGCGACGCTATGTTATAGGATATGTCCGCTTCGCCAGCCGCATAGACGGCATAACGTGGTAGGATTGAAAGCTCGTCGAAATAGTAAGTAAACGTGCGCATTGGACTTTCCCCTTATCTAAACAGAATGAAAGGCGCAGCAATTGCTGCGGCCATTAGCATGACGACGCCCATTGCGACGCAGGCTGATTCAAAAAACTCGGTTAGTGTCATGATTTTTACCCCTGGTTTGTGTGTAAGATTATCTTTAGCGCAATTATTCACAGTTGTAAAGTATTTTCTTGCATTAATTTTCACTTTTGTTTTTATGGGCGATTTTCCTGGGTGTTTTGGGTTGTGGCGTGGTCGTCAAATGGGTTGTAAGCCAAGGCCTTGGACTGTCGCAATATCATGACTTTGGGCTATATGTGTTATTATTATTATTATAAATATTTAATAAGTATAATAATTGATATAAGTCAAATGAGCCGTGAACGTGGGCGACTGTAGAAAAGTCATTCAGCGACTTAAAACCTATCACCCAGACAACCCATAACACCCAACAATCACCCAACTTTTGTTGACATTTAACTTAACATTTTACTTTAAGTTTACATTCTAAGTGAGTTAAGCTCTAAGCTGGCAGTTTACATTTGGGGAGGGGGCCTGGGCCTTGACCATCCCTTAAAGGTATACGAAGGGTCTGCACGAAATTTTTTATTTTTTAGATTTTGCAGCACGAAATTTTTTTTATTTGCTAAAAAGCACCCCGTCATATATTTTGTTGCAATGACATTCCAATCGCTACCTTATGAGCCGCGCAAGATCGAAGCGACGGAGCAGCGGCTCGGTCAGATTTATGAAGCGGCGCGGCGGGGGTTAAAAGGCGACGCGCTGGCGTTGGCCTGTGACATGATGCCGGTCGAGTATCGTAGACTCATCCAACTCGACCCGGTCGCGGAGTATTACGAAACCAAAGGACGCGCTGACGGCGAGATGGAGATGGCGGGCGTTCTACGTGACGCGGCGCTGGCGGGCGATGCAAAAGCTGCGCTTGATATTCTAAAGCATGTGCATGGCTGGGTTGCTAAACAGGCGGTCAGCGTCGAGGTCAACCAAACGATCTCTATTACGGCGGCGTTACAAGAGGCGCAGCAACGGGTCATTGAAGGGCAGATAATAGATGCAAGTGCCAATATACTCCCCGGAGGAGGAACAGCGTCTTATGGCGACCTTATGGTCGCCGCAGATCAAGAACGACCCGCTGTCGTTCGTGAGGCTGGCGTTCCCGTGGGGGAAACCGGGGACGCCTCTTGAGCATTTCGAGGGGCCGCGTCGATGGCAGCTAGAGGTCTTGGTCGAGCTGCGCGAACACATCAAAGCAAACGGCGGTCGGGTAGACTTTGAGACTTTTAGGATGGCGACGTCTTCGGGGCGCGGCATCGGTAAATCTGCCTTAGTCTCATGGTTAGTGATCTGGATGCTGACCACACGGATCGGCTCGACGACCATCGTGTCGGCTAACTCAGAGGCGCAGCTCCGCAGCGTCACCTGGGCCGAGATCACGAAATGGCTGAGTATGTCACTTCACAGTCACTGGTTCGAGGTAAGCGCGACGCGGGTGCTACCGGCGAAGTGGATCTCGGAACTGGTCGAGCGTGACCTGAAGATGGGCACAAGATACTGGGGCGTCGAGGGGCGGCTGTGGTCGGCTGAGAATCCAGACAGCTACGCGGGGGTGCATAACTTCGCGGGTGTGATGCTGGTGTTTGATGAGGCGAGCGGTATTGATGATACGATTTGGGCAGTGGCAGCGGGCTTTTTTACGGAAAATACGCCTAATAGGTTTTGGTTGTGCTTTAGTAACCCCCGGCGTAACTCTGGTTACTTTTATGAGTGTTTTAACTCCAAACGAGACTTTTGGAGAAATAAGATTGTCGATGCCAGATCTGTCGAAGGGACAGATAAGGCCGTCTACCAGCAAATCATTGACGAGTATGGCCCCGACTCAACCCAAGCCCACGTCGAGGTCTATGGACAATTCCCTAACGCCTCGGACGATCAGTTTATCCCCAATTCACTGGTCGATGACGCAATGGAAAGAGCGCGATGGCTCGACCAGACTGCGCCCATTGTCGTCGGAGTAGACCCGGCGCGCTTTGGCGCTGACGCGACTGTCATCGCCGTCCGACAAGGCCGCGACATGGTGGCGATCAAACGCTACAGAGGCGACGACACCATGGCGGTGGTTGGGCACGTCATCGACGTGATCGAGGAGTATAAGCCCGCGCTGGTCGTCATAGACGAGGGCGGACTCGGCGCGGGGATCGTGGACCGGCTAAAGGAGCAACGCTACAAGGTGCGGGGAGTGAACTTCGGCAATAAAAGCAACAAGCCCATCATGTATGGTAATAAGCGTGCAGAGATGTGGGGGACGATGAAGGAATGGCTGAAGAGCGCGAGCATACAAAAGGACAGATATTTGAAGTCGGACCTGACTGGACCGATGATGAAGCCGGACTCGAAAGGGACGATCTTCTTGGAGTCGAAGAAGGACATGAAGTCGAGGGGGCTAGCCTCCCCAGACGCTGCGGACGCGATAGCCGTTACTTTCGCTTTCCCCGTCGCACACCGCGAGGCGCGCGTTGACCAAACGCGGCGCGTCAGCTATGGTCAAGGCTCCGCATCATCTGGATGGATGGCCTCTTGATGGCTAAGAAATCTGTATCTTTAGCTGTAGGTCGTGGCGAGAAGCTATCGACAAAATCGGGCGCTGGTCTGACTGCTAAAGGTCGTGCTAAGTATAATGCTGCTACGGGCAGCAAGTTAAAGGCTCCGGCACCTAATCCTAAGACTGAGGCTGATAAAGGTCGTAAGGCTAGTTTTTGTGCGCGTATGGGCGGCGTCGTCGCTAAATCGAAGAACGCTGACCGCGCTAAAGCTAGTATGAAAAGGTGGAACTGTGGCAAACACTAAGCCTATTGGCGTCGCCTACGAAGACCAAAACATTATCGGCGCGACGACCGTGCAGGCCGCTAATATCTTGACGACTGGTCAGATCGGCTACGCAGCAGGAGCCTATGGCACTGTAACACAACAAAACAATAAAACGACCGGCGTGACAGTCAATTCCTCGTCAGGACAAATCACAACGGCTAACTCGCAGCTTGCACCAAGCGCTAATGCTGTATTTGTGGTAACTAATAGCCAAGTGTCATCTAAAGATGTGGTAACATGCAGCGTATCGTCAGGAGGCACAGTCGGCGCTTATGACGTGTTTGTAGCTGCGATAACGGATGGGTCATTTACTATCGTCATTAAAAACATCACCAATAACGCATATAGTGAGGCATTAGTGCTTAACTTTGCGCTCTTACATACGGTGACGTAATGATCGGCAATGGCAAAAAAGTCAATGCGACTAAAGGCGGTATGCCTAACGCGACGATGGGCGCAGAGGCCGAACGTATTCACGGCGGTAAAGGTAAAGGCGCTAAACCACCTAAACATGCGCGTAGTGCAAAGGCTGTCCATAACAACATGGGCGGCTTTGTATGCGCGACAAGTCACAATTATGGCTCACATCATGGCCGTAAAGGATCGCACCTTAAGGGTGCTGCATTACCAATAGATGGAGGCGTCAGTGCCGCTCAAGAAATCGACCAGCAAGACGAGTTTTAGAAAAAACGTAGCCGCAGAAGTGAAAGCAGGGAAACCTGTAAAACAGAGTGTTGCAATCGCGTATTCAGTTAAGCGCAAAGCCGCTTCCAAAAAAGGAAAAATGAAATGAGCTACGCTAAGAAAGCAGCGATGAAAATCGAAAAGCGTGAGCCTCGCGAGCCACACGCTGGCGCGGGCATGAAAGGTAAACCAGTGCCTAAAACGCTTCTTGCTGAACGTAATAGCCCAACGCACCACCCACATCTGACGGGTGAGATTAACCCAAAGCACGACAAGCCACACGTCCTTCGTAATCTCAAGGGCTGCTAATGCCGTCATTTGCACACGACGACGTTGTAGGCGCGGGTAAAGTAGCCGAAGCGGACGATAAAGAACGCATCTCGCAGATGCTCCATCGGTTTGAGATGGCGCTGTCGGCTTACTCTGAGTCGCGTGACGACGAGGTCGATGACCTACGCTTTATGGCTGGCTCGCCAGACAATCAGTGGCAATGGCCTGCTGACGTGCTGGCGACCCGTGGGTCGGTGCAAGGACAGACGATCAACGCTAGACCGTGTCTAACGGTTAACAAGCTGCCGCAGCACGTCCGTCTGGTGACAAACGAGCAACGGCAGAACCGCCCAACGGGGCGTGTCATACCGGCGGATGAGAACGCTGATCCACTGGTCGCTGAGATCTTCGACGGCATTGTGCGGCATATTGAGTATATGTCAGACGCTGATGTGGCATATGACACCGCCTGTGACAACCAGGTCATTTATGGTGAGGGTTATATACGGCTCTATACGGAGTATGTGGGCGAGAACTCATTCGATCAAGACATTAAGATCGGACGCATCCGCAACAGCTTTAGCGTCTATATGGACCCAACAATTCAAGATCCATGCGGCCAAGACGCCGAATGGTGCTTTATTGTTGAGGATATAGAGAAAAAAGAATACGAACGACTGTTCCCTGACGCAACGCCCATCTCGACGATGATGACGCAAGGCGTGGGTAACGAAGCCAAGGGTATGTGGATCAAGCAGGACACGATCCGCATCGCTGAATATTTCTATAAAGAACATAAAAAAGAGAAGTTGAATCTATACCCCGGCAATGTCACGGCGTTTAATAATTCGCCTGAAGACAAAATGCTGAAGATGCAGTTTGGCAAACCGCTGCGCTCACGCGAAGTCGATAGAACGCGTGTAAAATGGCTCAAGACAAACGGCTTTGAGGTGTTAGAAGAGCGCGACTGGGCGGGTAAATATATCCCTGTCATTCGCGTGATCGGTAACGAGTTTGAGGTCGAAGGATCTATTTTTATAAGCGGTCTAGTGCGTAATGCTAAAGACGCACAACGCATGTATAACTACTGGGTCAGCCAAGAAGCAGAAATGCTGGCGCTGGCTCCGAAAGCTCCTTTTATTGGCTATGGCGGTCAATTTGAGGGCTATGAGATGAACTGGAAGACGGCCAATACGAACAATTGGCCGTATCTGGAGGTCAATCCAGATGTCACGGACGGAGCAGGAAATCCTCTCCCCTTACCGACTCGCTCTTCTCCACCAGAAGCTCAGATCGGGCTTATACAGGCTAAGAGCGGTGCGGGCGAGGACATCAAAGCGACCACGGGTCAGTATGATAGTTCAATTGGCGCGACAAGCAACGAACGAACGGGTCGTGCTATTCTTGCGCGGGAGCGGCAAGGCGACACGTCTACTTACCACTACGTCGATAATCTTTGCCGCGCTGTCAAATATGTCACAAGACAACTCGTAGATCTGATTCCTAAGATCTATGATACGCAGCGCGTGGCTCGAATCATTAAGCCAGACGGCGAAGTTGGGATGGCTAAGATCAACCCACAACAGCCAGAAGCGATTCGGTCAATCAGAGACGTTAACGGTATTGAGATTGAAAAGATCTACAATCCAAATGTCGGCACGTATGATGTGCAAGTCTCTAGCGGACCTAGCTATATGACCCGCAAGCAAGAGGCTATGGACATGATGGGCCAGATCCTTCAGACCAACCCTGCACTTTGGTCGGTAGCTGGCGATTTGTTTGTCGAGAATATGGATTGGCCTGGTTCGGCTGAAATGGCTAAACGCTTCCAGAAGATGCTTGATCCGAAGGTTCTTCAAAACACAGATGAGTCGCCAGAAGCGCAAGTTATGCGTCAGCAGATGAATCAGATGGCGGATCAGATGGAACAGACGACCGCCATGATTCAGCAACTTCAGAACAGCTATGATATGCAGAAGCTGAAAATTGACGAGCAGAACACGCAGATTAAGGCTTTTGACGCTGAAACTAAGCGTATTCAGGCTACTGCTGCTAACATGACACCAGAACAAATTCAGGATATAGTGCTTGGAACTGTCGCCGCCGCTATGGATACAGGCGATATTGTGCGAGGGACACAGGCTAGAAACCCCGAACAAGGTGAATTAGGCATATGAAAGCGGCGGATTTTGTAGGGCATTTGTTCTTAGCGCGTGATGTGACGCATAGTGTCCATCTGAACACGCGGTCTTATGCTAAACATAAGGCTTTGAACAAGTTTTATGATAAGATTATTGACCTAGCGGATGATTTTTCTGAAATGTATCAAGGTCGGCATGGTCTGATTGGTCCTATTTCGCTAATGTCTGCCAAAAAAACCACAAATGTGGTAGAATTTTTGGAAGATTCATTAAAAGACATCGAAGATAACCGTTTTAAGGTCTGTGACGAGTCGGATACAGCCCTTCAGAACATCATAGACGAGATTGTTGGGCTGTATTTAAGCACCCTATACAAACTCAAATTCTTGGCGTGAGGCTAAAATGGCGCTCTATAAATCAATTAGTGCAACTACTCAGATTAAGGTCGGCGCGACTAAATTGCTTGGTATTTTCATAACGTCAGGCACTAGTCCGACCGTCGCGGTGTATGATTCGGCTACGGCGTCGAACAGCGACCCGACTGTGCTTGCGACGCTGACAGCTACTGCGCCAGTGCATTATAATCTGACGGGCGATGCAAATGGTTTGTTTTTAAGTAAAGGCTGTTATGTGGTTCTTGGCGGCACAAATCCAGTGGCTACTATTGTCTATGAGTGACCTAAATGGCTTTTATTTATAATCTTACAGATAATTGGACAGATAACACCGTAACTTGGAACGGCATCAAACTCGCTGTTACTAATACGGCATCTGCTGCTGGGTCTGACCTGTTAAATTTGACAGTTACGGGCGCGTCAACAGCGTCTTTTGTAGTCGATAAAAATGGTAATTTAGTCCTTAACGGTAGCGTCAATAAACTGACTTTAACGGCTCCGGCCACTGGCGCGACACTGACGCTGGCTGACGGATCGAGTCTGATAACGTCAGGCGCATATTCGACAACATTTACGACGACCGGTACCACGGCGCTAACGCTGCCAACCAGCGGCACAGTCACAGCGCTTGGTAACTCAACAACTGGTTCTGGCAACATCGTATTGGCGACATCGCCAACGCTTGTTACGCCTAATCTTGGTACGCCATCGTCATTAACGCTGACAAATGCGACAGGTCTGCCGATCTCGACAGGTCTAACGGGCACAGGAACAGGCGTATTGACGGCTTTGGCTGTTAATGTTGGTTCTGCGGGCGCATTTGTTACGTTTAACGGCGCGCTTGGAACGCCTAGCAGCGGCAATTTAGGTAACTGTTCAGGTTATCCATCTGGCGGTTTGACAGGTCTTGGAACAGGCGTCGCTACAGCTTTAGCAGTTAATGTTGGCTCTGCCGGTGCTTTCGTCGTTAACGGCGGCGCGTTAGGCACGCCATCAAGCGGCACACTGACCAACGCAACAGGTCTGCCTCTTACTACAGGCGTGACAGGCACGCTTCCAGTTGCTAATGGCGGCACGGGCATCACGTCTTTTGGCACAGGTGTAGCCACCGCTCTTGGCGTTAACGTCGGATCGGCGGGGGCTTTTGTTATTAACGGTGGAGCGCTTGGAACGCCATCAAGTGGCACACTGACCAACGCAACAGGTCTGCCTTTATCAACTGGCGTTACTGGCACTCTTCCTGTGGCTAACGGTGGCACAGGTATTACATCTTTTGGCACAGGCGTAGCTACGGCTCTCGGCGTTAACGTCGGTTCGGCGGGGGCTTTTGTTATTAACGGTGGAGCGCTTGGAACGCCATCGTCAGGAACTCTGACAAATGCGACGGGATTACCTATTAGCACAGGCGTTAGCGGCCTTGGGACAGGTATTGCGACGTTTTTGGCGACGCCATCATCAGCGAATCTTGCATCGGCTGTCACGGATAAAACGGGGTCGGGATCGTTAGTATTTTCAACCGCACCTACTTTTGGCACCAACATTACAGTTGGCACTGCGTCTTCTTCGACAGGCATCGTCAATATTAAAGGCACCACATCCGGCACTGTGGCGTTGTCTGTTGCTGACGCGGCTGGTTCATGGACGATGAAACTGCCAACAACCGCAGGCACAAACGGTTATTATCTTCAGACTGACGGTCTTGGTAATACAACGTGGGCCGCTGGCGGTGGCGGCGGTGGCGGTTCGCCTGGCGGATCAAACACGCAAATTCAGTATAATAGCTCTGGCACTTTTGGTGGTTCGGCAGCTTTTACATTTAACGGCACAACAACTGTCGGCCTTGGCGTAGCTTCTACGACAGGCGGTATTTTTAATCTTTATAATGCCTCTAGTGCTTTTGCAGTTAGTCTAAAGTCCGGCAACAATTCTGCCGCTTGGTCACTGACGCTGCCGACATCGGGCGGCACGAACGGCTATTTTCTTCAGACCGATGGTTCGGGAAATACAACTTGGGCTGCGGCTGCGGCCGGCACGATCAATACCGGCACAATAGGTCAAATCACCTATTATAGCGGCACAAATACGCTTTCTGGCACGACCACCGGCACAGGCGTTCTTACTGCGTTAGGTGTTAATGTTGGCTCTGCCGGTGCCTTTGTTGTTAACGGTGGAGCGCTGGGCACGCCTTCTTCAGGAACACTTTCTAGCTGTTCAGGTCTTCCTATTTCTGGAATAGCCAGCCTTGGGACAGGCGTAGCTACAGCTCTTGGAAATGCCACAAATGGCGCTAGTGGGTTAGCTGTTCTTAACGCTAGCGGCTATTTAGCTGTAGCTCAGGGCGGCACAGCTACTGGCACCGCTGGAATTACAGCCTTTAATAATATTACGGGTTACTCAGCCACTGGCGCTACAGGCACGACAAGCACGAATCTTGTTTTCTCAACGTCGCCTACCATTACGACGCCAACAATCAGCGGCAATGAGACACATACTGGCACGGCTGCACGTTTTATTGCTGACTTTGATAACGCAACCGTCAATAGTCGTTTTGCTTTCCAAACGACAACGACTAATGCTGCTACAGGCATATATGCTCTGCCTAACGGCACCGGCACGGCTGCTAGTTGGCAGGCTACAAATGCTGCCGATCCAACAAATGCCAGTAAGATTTTAATTGCTACGAATGGTTCGACCGACGTTCAATTAGTGTCTGGTATTAATGGCACGGGCACTTATTTACCGCTATCAATTTACACGAACGGCGGTCAGTCGGCTCAATTTAGCGCGACTAAAGGAACATTTACGCTTGGCGTAGCTGGCACAGCGCAAGGTATTTTGAATCTTACCGGCGCAACAAGTGGCACGGTATCAGTTCAGGGCGCGGCAGCGGCTGGCACTTGGACAATGACGCTTCCAACCGCTGTTCCAGGCACAGCCGGTTCAGTTCTTACATCAACAACAGGCGGTGTAACATCTTGGACGGCTACTTTACCTGTTGCTAACGGTGGCACGGGCACAGGCACCGCTGGTATTACAGCTTTCAATAATATTACAGGTTATACAGCGTCTGGTGCGACTGGCACAACCAGCACTAATCTTGTATTTTCAACAAGCCCAACGCTTGTTACGCCTGTTCTTGGCGTTGCGTCTGCAACCAGCATTAATAAAGTAGCAATCACTGCGCCCGCCACAAGCGCCACATTGACGATAGCTGATGGTAAAACATTAACCGCAAGCAATACGATTACACTCGCTGCAACAAACGATAGTCAGACCTATACGTTTCCTGCGGCGACTTGTAATATTGGCTATTTAAATATTCCACAAAACTCTCAAAGCGCGGCATATACGACAGTTCTTGCAGATAGTGGAAAACACATTTTACATCCATCTACAGATAATAACGCCAGAACATTTACGATTGATAGCAACACAAATGTCCCATATGCAATTGGCACCGTGTTAACTTTTATCAATCAAATCAATACTGTTACCATAGCAATTACATCAGATACAATGACTTTGGCTGGGACGGCTACAACAGGTTCTAGAACATTAGCTGCAAATGGTATTGCAACCGCTATTAAAGTCGGAACGACAAGTTGGATTATTAGTGGAACAGGTCTGACCTAATGTCAGGTATTCTAAATCTTATTCCATCAACACAATTTCGCGGCCCCGCAACAGTTACATATCTTGTTGTTGGGGGAGGTGGAGGTGGTGGCGCTCCTTCATCAGCGGGAGGTGGTGGTGGTGGTGGATATACAACTAGCACATTATCTCTTAGCGGCTCTATAACTGTTACTGTTGGCGGCGGCGGCGCAGGTGCGTTATCCTCGGGGACTAACGGAACTGTAGGTAGCAATTCCGTCTTTAGCTCTGTCACAGGAAATGGTGGCGGCTTTGGTGCTGGTAATGGTGGTGGCGCATCGGCTGGTGGCAATGGTGGTTCTGGTGGTGGCGGCGCAGGTGAACAAGGAACAGCTGGCGGCACAGGTAGCCAAGGCAATAACGGCGGCGCAGGATCAGTGTCGCCCCGTAGAGGTGGCGGTGGTGGCGGTGCGGGTGCAGTAGGCGCAGCAGGCTCAGCAAGTGGTAATGGTGGTAACGGAACAGCAAGCTCTATTACTGGCGTTTCTGTAACATACGCTGGTGGAGGCGGTGCAGGCGCTGAATCTTCAACGGGTGGATCAGGTGGAACTGGCGGCGGTGGTTCAACTGGTGGTGGAACAGCGGGTAATGGTGGTGCAGGAACGGCTAATCTAGGCGGTGGTGGCGCTGGCGGCAACCGTGGTTCTGGATCTACTGGATCTTATGCTGGCGGCAATGGTGGGTCTGGGGTGGTTATTATCTCCTATCCAAACACATACTCAGATCCTGTCAGCTACACTGGCTTGACAGCCACAAGATCAACGTCTGGCAGTAATGTTATTTGGACATTTACTGCCGGAACAGGAACGGTGGCTTGGTAATGGCGCATTATGCTTTCTTAGATCAAAATAACATTGTTACTGAGGTTATTGTTGGTATTGATGAGTCCGACACATCCCAGAACTGGGAAGAGTGGTATGGCAACTATCGCGGTCAAATCTGTAAACGCACATCTTATAATTGCAAAGGTAATGTGCATTATGATTTGAATGGTTTACCGGATGGAAAACCAGCGTATAGAAAAAATTATGCTGGAGTTGGGTATTCTTATGACGCGGCGCTTGACGCTTTTATCCCTCCGCAACCATATCCATCGTGGTCGTTAAATACGACTACCTGTCTATGGGAAGCACCTATCTCGTATCCTACAGATGGAAAATCGTATATCTGGGATGAATCAACGCAAACTTGGGTGGTAAATGAAAATTGATCTGACGACACAACAATGGAATCATATTCTGACCGTCTTGGGCCAACGTCCGTATATTGAAGTCGTTGAACTCATCGCGGCGATTCAAAAACAGGCCGTTGACGATCAGACGCCTAAAGAGTAATAATGCCAATTAACCGACTAGCCGGATAGCTAGGTGATAGGAGATCGCGTGAGCGACGAAGAACAGGCTGTAGCGGAGATCAGCCCCGCGCCGGAACAGGAAGCCACGGCGGCACCTGAATCTGTTGAGACGACGCCGGAGGAACAATCGACGAAATCGTTCACTCAAGAAGAGTTGGACGCTATCGTTGGAAAACGCCTTGCAAGAGAACAGCGCAAATGGGAAAGAGAGCAGGCTCAACGGCTTGCGGAGCAACAGGCTAGACAGCCCGTCGCACCTCCACCTGCGCCAGATGATTTTGAGAACGCACAGGTTTATGCAGAAGCATTAGCCGAGCGTAAGGCTCAAGAGATGCTGGCACAACGAGAGGCCGCAAAGCAGCAGGCAGCTCTACTTGACGCTTATCACGACCGTGAGGAAGACGCTCGGTCTAAGTATGACGACTTTGAACAAGTCGCGTATAACCCGAATCTTCCTGTGACGGATGTGATGGCTCAAGCCATACAGGCTTCTGATATTGGCCCCGATGTGATTTATCACCTTGGGTCTAACCCAAAAGAAGCCCATCGGATTTCCAGATTGCCGCCTGTCTTGCAGGCACGGGAGATCGGTAAACTTGAGGCTAAGTTAGCTTCAGATCCGCCGGTCAAGAGAACTTCATCTGCCCCGGCCCCTATTGCTCCTGTTGCTCCGCGTTCGTCTGGTGGCCCGACATATGATACAACTGACCCTCGGTCGATGAAATCAATGTCTACATCTGAGTGGATTGAAGCGGATAGACAGAGGCAACTTAGGAAGCTGGAGGCTCAACGTCGCAGATAGGTGACATAAAATGAGCAATTCACTTTTAACAATTGATATGATTACGAGAAAGGCTCTGGAAATTCT
>Ga0208107_1000032_pt1 | contig 15573 bp, 2 predicted proteins | sample CryBogCBE29Oct07_FD_184586 | JGI IMG/M metagenome (GOLD analysis project Ga0208107, IMG submission 184586) | Freshwater microbial communities from Crystal Bog, Wisconsin, USA - CBE29Oct07 (SPAdes) | ecosystem: Environmental > Aquatic > Freshwater > Lake | place: Crystal Bog, Wisconsin, USA...
ATTTAGTTCTATGCAAAGTGTCTGTTCCCGAAAATCTTATAGTTAATTACGGTGAGGTGAACAGGCAATATGATACCCAACAGTGAAACAAAAGTCGCACCCCCCACCGAAAAAACCACTCCCCATGAACCAACTGGCAAGTCCCGTGACCGAGTGGGGAGCTCCGGGTGCCTACACCCGGAGCAAGAAATTTAATCCCCCACAAGGTCCCCGGTACCATAGGGGAATACAGGAATAGAGGGGGAGCAGCGGGGACGACACGCACGCGCTAACTTGTAAAGAACTAGATAGTCCGCGGAGAAAGCAGGGTAGGAGGAGCTACGAGGGTCCCGGCTTGCAAGGGCTCTCTTCCGTCGCTTCGGACGTCGTAAGGGGTCCGTCGAGGCTGACGGGGGACGGGAGCGTCGCAGAGGGCGGACAGCAAGGTTAGGCTGAGTGAGTACACCGGAGGAGCCCGAACGTCCGCGGGCCGCGAGTCGATCGGCGGTGGCATTCCCGAGGGCGTCCGGAGTGGAGGCTCCCGTATGCGCTTTAATCCAGGAGATGGAAAGATTGTGCTGACTGCGGACATCATGGAGGAGCTGACAAACGCGTTGGATGAGTGGTTTGTTACAGCGGGCCTTGATCGAGTTGTCCCCAAAGAGACGCACGCAGTACACACTGTCCGTGAGGAGATTGACCCGTTGCGGAGTGCCAGGATAGTGTTGCTTGGAGTCCCGAGCGAGCCACTGCAAGGCGTGATAAATCGCGCTGATTTCCCCCGTGTTGTTGGTGGGACGAGAGGCTCCTATCCAGTTGAACTCAGCGGGGTCAGTGAGGACGGGGCCCCACAGCGAGGTCTCAGAGGTGTCGGAGCGGCGAGCAAACACTCCCCACCCTGCCGTCCCAGAGGAGAGGGAGGCCGATCCATCCGTGTATATCACGACGTCAGGGGAGGGGAGCAAGGGTTGGCCCAGCGTGGTGACTTGGGTCACGTACTCTTCTGCCTTCTGCCGAGTTTTAAAGCGCTTGTAGTCGCTCAAAATCCCGACCGTGTGTGGCTTGGCTTCCTTCCAGGAAGTGTAGACCCCAGGTACATGCCCAAGGCGGACCCCGTAGAAGACCTTGGGTTCTTTGATCGGGCGGGGGGCGAAGGGCTTGTACTTGCGCTGGAGAATCCGGAGGACGGCGGGGTCTGCGGAGGCATTGGAGGAGACGGCTTCAATATACTTAGCTTGTTTCCGTGCCTCCCATAGAGCATCAACCCGCGTTACCAGGACTCGGGAAGCATCTAGGAGCACCGCAGTGATGGCTTCGGACGAATCTGTAGGAAGAAGGACAGTGGAGAGTACCTCCAATTGGGCCGGGTTCCAGTTCCCGAGACAGATGCGATGACCGTCCGGGGAGAGAACCAACTGGGTGAGCATGGGTAGTAGGCGTTTCTCGAGATCGGTAGTCGTAGTGTACTGAGCAAGTTGTTCGTTGCAGGCGTTACGGCATTGAAGGAGCGACGGGTGTGAGCACAGTCGGAAGATATGGTCGTAAGTATCCTCCTCCCGGCGATCCGGAGAGGCACACAAGGAGCAGGTGAGGAGTTCGGCGCGGGCAGAGACAGAGGAGGCTTCCTTCGAAGAGTTGTGGCCCACTGTCCAGTGGCGTTCATGAAGCAGTTTCTCGTAGTGTGCCCTGGACCCTTGCGGAAGAGAGGGCAAGTCCAGTACCTTCGCTGCAAAGCTCATGGTGGTATCTGCCCAGATTGGAGGATCCAAGCGGTAAGCGCGGTCAAGGTCTCGCGTATGTAGAGCTTGGGTGCGGCGGAGGCACTGTATCCGTTCTTCAAGTGGGACCAGAAGGGGCTCACCCGTAAAGAGGTCTCTCCAGGTCCAGGAGTCACGGAGGGCGCCAATCGGGAAGCATTCCGCCAGTGCGTGAGTGGAGAGTGTGTCAACCAGGCCGTGTTCAGACGCCAGAGCCGGAGTGACGGACAAGAGAGACGAGATACCTGTCCGAGCCGAGGCGCTCGCCAGATGCATGCCTAGCTCCGCGGAGGTGTACGCCCCCTGGAGGACTGGAGTGGGACCAGTGTGGACCAAAGAGACGGAAGGGGAGAGTATCAATCGCACCGTTTCATGCAGCCATTCAGTGACCTCGCTGGAAAAGGAGGCGGGGCGGGCCCGCAGGGACTGCACCAAAGAGAAGTCGGGAATGTGGAGGATGAGACGGCTGTCTGTGTCCGAGGCCTGATGATCCCAAACGGCCCGGAGGATGCCCATCAGGAGGATCGCCTGATGTCTGGGGCGTGCCTGTGATTGATCCAGGGTATCACAGTAGAGCTGGGATTGCCAGGACTTGTGATCCGCTGTTACGGCTAAGGTGAGGGAGATGCGATGCACCCCGTGGTTGACAGCCTGGTGTAAGGGGGAATAGCCGGTGCTTGTGTGGATGGCCATGTAAACGTGTTGGGAGGTTGGGTCGGACTGGGCGAACAGACCTCCGGCGGGAGAGGTGATACGAGGACAGGCTCCTAGGGGGCCAATATACGACGGTGGTAAGTACGGTGCCGCCCGAAGAATTTCCACCGTGAGGGGAAGGAGCGCCAGCGAGGAGAGCTGGCCAGGGGCAACGCCGCGCTGGAGGCTAGTCCCTGTCGTGACGAGTGTAATAAGGGTGGCTTCGGTTTCAAGACTACCAAAGATCTCTGGGAACCAGTCGTGGGTCGCCATAGAGCCGTGGTAGACTTGAGGCCGAGATGGATTACGGAGTATGGTGCCGATTGGAGGGGAGGTCGCCGGGTTAAGGAGGTGCCAGCGCCGGTATAGGACTGTGAGTTCGTTCCCCGATGTCGAGGAGGTACAAGAGATGTGAAGGATTTCCGTGATCGTCGACGTTGCGGAGAGGAAACCAGGAGGGGTCAAGTGCCACGCTTGCCCTGGAAGCAGTGGAGCCGCCAAGCCGTCGGGGAGAGAGAGGGAGTCTAAAGCCCCTTGCAGGGCCTTGGGGCCATTGACTTCTCGCCAGTCCCAACGTTTGAGGGCACGGTTCCAGCACACTACGTCCCCAAAGGTGAGGAGATGGAGCGAGTGGAGACACTTCACGTTGGACGGAGTCCAAGAGTGACCCGGAAGGGGGGACCCGACCAAGGAGTGATGGAGGGCGGGGCAGGGTCGCTGGGAGGGAAGGGAGGTCTGTTTAGTAAGACAGGCATTCCCTTTCCAGCCATAGGAGATGAGGCTGGACACCCAGAACCCCGGCCGTATGAGTTGAGGTGTGATGGCGTTAAGCTGGAGATGGTGCGGACAGCAGTGGCCCCGACGGGTGAGTGCGTCCGCTGCCCAGCGGGACCAGTGGTCCCCGGACCTAAGGACACGAGCGAGACACTTGCGTTTGCGTTGTTGGATGATGACCGAAAGACGTTGGTAGCCCTGGCCGCCCGCGCTAGCAGGTTGAAACAAGTTTTCCAGTTGCGAGGTCTTCATGTTCTTGGTTCGTCGTCGTATTTCCGTGGCGAAGACCTTGTCGAGTTCTTCGCATTGGGCAAGGGACCAGGAAGAGAGAACTCCGACATAAGCTCCACGGTTGTAGAGGCACTTGGAGAGGACCACGTTGACCGCACGAGCGGAGGCTTTCTTAATCGAGATAGCTCGGAGGGACTGTATGAGCTTCAGTTTCATGGCAGCAAAGGACGTCGAGTCTCCCGGGTTGATAGGGTACTCGACTCCCAAACTTTTAAACGTGCCTTCCGTCTTGAGGTAGACCCGCTGGGGGACCCAGCCCGGGTCGTAAACCAAAATGTGCAGCGGCTCCAGGGGGGGCAGGAGTAAGCCCCGGAAGTGAAACGCTCGGAGTTTGTGAGAGGCAATGGAGAGGTTGAAGACCATCGCATAGGTAGAGACCAGATCCGCCGTTCGTTGGAGTCCCTCCAGCGTTGCGCCAAAGGACTGCAGATCGTCAGCGAAGCATATGTCCCGGGCCGTGTAGGTGGAGCCATCGGGTTTGCGGAGGAGAAAGTGGTGTTCGGATGTGGGTGTGTTTTCTAACATGGTTAAGAGGACGTCAAATACCGCCAGCCACGTGAAGGGGCTGTGGATGTCCCCTTGGCCTGTGCCTCGTTCCGGGTTGAAAGCAAGTGGTTGAAGCCCGAGCAGTCCGTGGAGGTCCCATCGCTCCAAGGCGAAGGGCGTGCGCACAATGGTGAACCCCGCCTCGTCAAGGTCTACTAGCCATTGTGCTATTTCAATGGGTACGCCCAGCCGTTGCCAGCAGAGGAGGATAAGAGGCTTTGACACCGAGTCGAACGCTTTCTTCATGTCCCATGAACAGCCGTACAAGGGGCGCTGCTCATCCCACGCTGTTTCCAGTGTGTTGAGGAGTTGAAGGTTGGCGGTGTCCGTGCCTCGCTTCGGCAGATAACCGTGCTGGTTGAGAGAGAGGGCCCCATGTTTCTGGAGGGATGATGTAATACGCTGAACGATCAGGCCTGTCCACAATTTTCGGAGTACTTCCATGAGCATGATAGGCCTCATGTCAGAAACCTTCTCAGACGTCCCTTTGGGGATGGGGACGAGCCACTTCCACTTCCAGGCGTCGGGGGTGTGTCGGTGAGTCCACATCGTGGCCAGACAGTTGTACGCTTCCTCAATCATTGCCGGGGGCCAGCTTTGTATATGTTTATATTGGAGACCAGAGGGGCCCCCCGAAGAGTGCCCGGACTTGGAGTGCAGTATGTCTGTAAACTGAGAGAGGGTGGGGGGGTCGACGATAAGTGTGCTCAGGTCGGAGTTGACCCGGTCCCGGTGGGGGGACGTGCGCAAAGCCTGCCAGAGGACCTCGAGAGTATCCGGGCGGTCGCCATCGCCATAGGGAACGTGGAGGTCCGCGTGGTGGCGTCGGAAGTCGTCAAAGGTACCGTTGACGATGTCTTCCCAGCGGAGCGTGCCGTTGTGCAATGCCGGGGACGGGGTAGGTTGAGCTTGGAAGTGCCGATCAAACATAGCAGTCATGTAAGTGTGTAACTCTTCCGGGGAGCGGGGAGTGTAGTCTTCATCGCCAAAATTGAGTTGTTCAAGCGGAGTGTTGAGTGGGAGCTCGTTCAGGAGGGACTGGATACCGGCATGCATATTCGTGACCTGGATGTTTTCCTCGCGAGACGCGATGTGGACAGAGACTCTAATGGAGAGCTCCTTGCGCTTGCGGGCATGTAGATTGGACTTCAGGAGTTTGAAGTTGCTGACCGCAGCCAGTCGAAGGCTGTTAAGGTTGGAAACGTCCTGGGTCCTCCATTCCGCCGGGGTGAGGCCCGTGCCCCAGACCTCCGGTGGGGTCCCATTGGAGAAGGTCAAGGATGCTACGGTGCGTTCCCACGCGTGAGTAATCTCCGATATCCCGCGCTGGACGTCCAGGGGAGTGGACCAGCGAGGCAGATGCGCGGGCAGCGGAAGCACCCCCAGTTGGCGTTGGAGGCGGACCATAGCGACGAGTTGGGATTGCAACGCAGCATACGTTGGACTCCAGTGTTCTTTATACTTGTTCCTGACCTTCCACTTCTTACGGGAGGGGGAGGCGGCTAGAGAGATGTCTGTGAGGTGGCTGAGCTGGGCTTCGGCGGAGGGACACGAGTCTGGGACACCTTCAAGTCGGATCCAGTTCGCCTCCACATCAGATTTGAATTCCTGCAATTGTTTAACCGAGGGACGAAAGCGGGGTAGTTGGAGGGAGCGGGCCTGGCTGTAGGCGTGCGTAAATCGCGGACGCATTCCCTTTGCCACGAGGCCGGAGTAAGCTGTAATGACCGGGCGATGGTCGGAGAGCCCCACCCAAAGTCCCGCGGCGCCCGTGTCATACTGTGTCAGGGTCATGGTGGGACTGTTGTGCAAGACATGATCAATCTCTGTTCCTCCCATGAGGGAGGGGGACGGGCGAGTGATGAACGGGAGAGGGTCAGGAGGAAGGTCTGAGTGTCGGGATCTGTAGCCGATAGCGTCCGCCCACTCGCGGAGCGGTTCTGCGTAGCCCACCCCATCCGGTCTGCCGTCCCAGCAGCAGTTCAGGTCACCTCCACACAGAGAGTGATTCCCCGGAATAGCCATGTGACGATGCATCCAGTGTTGAATGGTAGATTGAATATACGATAAGGGTGTGGCCGAGGATTTGGACGTTGTCAGATACGTCGACAGCCGATGAGAGAGACCGCGGCGAACACGGCCGTCCACCCCGTCCTGAGTTGCTTCGGTGGGAGGAAAAGGCCAATAAGTCGCAATAATTTGAAGACGGCCCTGAGCTGAGGCTAGGAGAACTTCATCAGCCACACAAAGCCCCGAGGGGTCCGATTTGAAGTTGATGAGGGACGGGCCCCACCGATCATTGAGGATGATGACATTGCCTCCCACTTTGATGGCGTCGCTGCCATCGGTGGACCCAGAGATTGCGGTGGGAGAGGAGACGAGGCAAACCGCCCCTGGTCCCAGTTCAGCTCTGGTCTCCCGAAGGTAGAACCGTGCCTGGTGTTTAGGGACGCGTGCGTCAATAAGAACGAGGCAGTCGACGCTGGCCGAGGACATGAACGCCAGAAGTTCAGCATGTTTGAAGCCATCAAGTCCGTTGACATTGTAGAAAACCGCACGGAAGTCATCGGCTGCTCCGGGAGGTCCATGATGGGATAGCTCAAACGCCTCTGGATTGGAGCGAAGAAAGTCTTCAAGAGCTGTCGAGCCGAACGCCTCTCGGTCGGCTACAGGGTTCACCGGAACTGGCGGAGGTGGATAGTAAGGCGTGAGGGAGTCGGATATACACAAGCCCGAGGGGAGGGGTCCAAGGATGGGGGCCGCTGTGCCTGACACCTCCCCGCGGAAGTCAAGTAAGGTGAGGTACGGGTGGCGAGGAAAGCGCTTTAAAAGGGATGACCGGTTTTCCACTTGGTACCACGTGACAGTGGAGGAAGTAGTATCTATGACCTGGAGGGGGCCCGAGTATGCACCGGCAAGGATGTAATACATCACTGGGTGCATAGATTTGGAGCATAGCCGCTGGAAAAGTTCCAGGAGACTGGGAGTGTATGGGAAGTTGAGACCAGCGATTGAGGACAAAGACTTCTTGGGAAGGGAGCCTACGGAGTGAGAGGTGTGGATGTTGATTCGCTCTGTGGGGTAACAATCTGGGGTGGACCAAGTTTGATGCAAGTAGGCTTCCGCCCTTTTCCAGAGCAGGAGCACTGTGTCAGGGCCATGGTTGATAGTTCCGAGGAGTGCCGTGAGCACCGAGAACGGCCCGCCGGTGGACTGTAGTGGTTGGTAACCGTGAATGAGCAAGGCGGGAGCAGGGGGAAGTAGCGCCGTGTGCCACTCTGGACTGGAGCGTTTTCTAGCCAGAGCAGAGGGCCAGATACCAATAGGGGCACACGGACCAATCGTAAGATCAGGTGGGGTCGCGTCCACCGGGTGAAACCGGCGCTGATAAGGAGGACCTGGAGGGGAAGACTCGCTAGTGATGCTAGTGTCCGGGGAGGGTGATGGAAAGTCCAGTAGGGTAAGTGGTCGTCCCGGAAGGTGAAGAAGACTGGACATCACAGGAGAGGAAGCTGGTGGAGGAAGGTCCAAAGGGGACGCCGCAGTTGAAAGGACGAAGTCGTCGAGGGGTGTGTCCTCGGCGGAGGGCGGTGTAGGGTCTATGGTATCCAGTGACACGGGCAACACCGGGGGGTAAGTGAGGCGGACGCCCGGGTGTCCGTGAATGATAGCAACAGTGGTGGAGTAGCCGAGTTGTGTGAGGTTCGACCCAGGCATTATCTCCGTGAGGAGGCCCCGGAGGGCTCGTGGCAAGTGTTGGCAGAGCCCGTCGGGGGCCCTCCACGGAGAAAAATGAGCTTGGATAAGAGCCCCATGTAGGCGAGTAGGTGAGAGATGTTCCATGAGTTGGGGGTACGTCACCCTGGAAGAGACGGTGGCGGAATCAGAAAAGCAATCCAGTACTATCCAATCGGACCAGTCGTCCCCCGGGGGTTGGACCCAAAGTGTGACGTTGCGACGATGGGCGCGAAGTATGTGATGAACATCTGTGTTGTGAAACCAAAAGCGACGAGGAAGCTGAGCCTGCTGAGATTTGGAGAGCCAGGAAAGAGTACCTTGAATCTTAGTAACGGTGTCAGAGGGGATACCCGAGTAGCGTGTCCACCTTTCCAGGGTCTGGTGGAGCAAGGACTGTCGTTCGGGAGAGGCAAAGTACCACGCAGGGTCCGCAGTGGGAGACCAGCTGTCACTTTCAAGTAGGGCTACACACGCAAATTGAAGGCCGCAGGACCCATCCGGCCGACAAAGAGCAAGGGGAAGAGAGAGGGAGGAGGCACGGATAGCACATCCCAGATGGACCTGCCCCAACTCTATGAGGCTGGCCAACTCTTCTTTTGGGTCCGATGAAAACAGGTGAAAGTCTGGGGATTTCTTGGAAGGCGAGAACCAGAGTCGAAGGTCCCCGTCTTGATGGACAGTGGGTTGACGCTGATGAAGTACCGAGAAATACCCTGTGTCAAAGAGGGCCGGGAAGTCCTCGGATGCAAGAGCAGCTTCATAGTCAACAGGAGAGCGGGGGGCGGAGACCGCAGGTGACTGAGAAGGCTGTGTAAGGTCCGGAGACAGAGACAGTCCACGGAGAGGAAGGTCCGCAGGGGGTGATGGCAGAAGGCGGTCAAGCAGCGAGGTGAGTGCAGAGCTGAACCAGTGAGAGTACGCGGGAGAGCTCGCAAAAGGGTAGTAGTGTTGGGCACGGAGGACCGAGGGCCTGCATAAAGACCTCAGTATTTCACTGAGTTCGTTACCTGAGAAGGACTGGGACCGTGCAGGGAAGCGGGCGTCAAAGTAGAGGGTGGACGGAACACGACCGAGCTTGCTCGAGATGGGGGCCTGATCGAGGGCGACAAAAATGGAGGAGTTGGAGCCCTCTCGGAGTAGGGAACAAACTTCCAAAAGTTCAAGGTACTGATCGGAGTGTTGGATGGGGCACGACTGGTTGGAAGATAGGCCGTTGTGCCAGAGCTCAAGGATATGGCGTGCGTTAGACCCGATCCTCGTGCGGGCCGTGATGAGGCTGCGGAGTGCCTCTAATATTTGGGGCTGACGTGATTCAGATTCTCTTCGCTTGTATTTGAGGTACGCCGTTTGGAGACCGGCGTCTTGAAAGGTAGGACCCCAGTCAGTATCTGGAAGAAGCCAATAAAGCAAGGCAAGTTGAATGCCGCAGGAGCCATCTGGGGCGCAGATATTGTACATGGACGAGGGTTCGTGAAGTTGAATCTGCAGAACCGGTTCAGTGGCTAGGTAATGAAGCAACGCCTCGCGCTTGGTTGCGTAAGAGTCAGAGTCCCGGTAGGGAATCGAGGCCGGAGTGAGCGACGAGAAGTGAAGGCTAAACGTCTCATGTGCGATGATTGTTTGGTCAGGGAGAGCCCGAGTGGGACTGACGAGGGAGCGGTCGGGTTTAAAGAACTTTTGGATGCCTTGGGTGGAGTCAGAGATTCTGGAACCATCTCGAAGGAGGCCAGCCTTGCGAAGAACGCTCGAGGGGTAATTGTACTTACGAATACAGGCGAGCCGGTCGGTGGCCGGGAGCATAGGTAAATGGTCTAGCCAGTAGTCCCCCCCGTAACTGGCGTATAATTCCTCGCCCGGTACAATGCGCACCCCCGGGAGAGCCAGTAGAAGTAACTTACGTTCTTGAGTGCCCGGTACAGTGTACGTGAAAAGTCGGCAGTTGATTGTTTTGTCCTGGAAGTTGTCGTTAGCAAACCGTCCGTAGCACGAAGTGTATTCCTGAGCATCAATGTCCCACTCCTCATCTAGTTCACAGAGATAGGCCGAGTGGTACGAGGGAAGGATCGCCTGAGAGTGCTTTACCTTGACGCCGCGGTATTCACAAATAACCAAATCCATTGGATTCCATTTCTTTTTCTTCCCATGACCGTCGTAAATGGGAAAAAAGAGGTCGGTGCGAGAGAAGAGGCCGTCGCCCGAGAATGGAAGGAGAGTGGGCGCGATCCCAATGTCTGGGCCAGAATGCGGTATCCGGGGGTCGCGCCGTATCTCCTCAAGGGGACGTACCGATCCAGGGGTTTGAGATGGTGTCAATACGAAGGAGGAGACAGAACTTGTCTCGTCCTGGGAGAGGCATCTCTTCGTGCTGCGGGAAGCCGGTGGTGGGCGGGGTTCTGGAGAGCGTTCAGACTTGGAAGAACGTCGGCGTGGCGAAGAGGCACCAGGCAGTAATCTGTTCTTCTGTTTTTTCTTGGAGGGAGAGTCTGAGGTGGCAATGAGACTAGCTGGGGGGGAGGACCGGGCACGTTTGGGAGCGTTGGGGCGCCCTCCTCCTTTGGTGTGAGCGAGTCCCGTGCAGAAAGTATAGCCCGTAGGAAGAGCAAGCGGAGCGACTTGGTTCACAGGGGAACTGCCTGGAAGGCGGAGAAAGTCAGAACCAGGGAAAGCTATGGCAAGGATCAAGAGTCTGCATAGGCGTAGGATGGATGATTGCGGTTGTACTAAAGGAGCTGATTTGGCGGTACGCAAGTCTTTATAGCCTGGAGGACGAAAGTACTTGAAGTGATAATGGGCTTCTTGAAGACGATGAGTGATCGAGCCAGGAATCGCTTTGTTATAGTCCGGAGGCGAATTTGGCTGTAGTCGTTGAGGAAGAAGCCCCGGTACCTGCCGCTTCCAGATAGGGAGACTAAGATAGCGGTAGCTCAGGAGGAAGGCGAGAAAGCTGTCAAGGACTGGACAGTGATAGGGAGGGGGGGTTGGACCCGTGAGTGGGGCGAGTACTACCATAGAACCAGCATCCGTTGGGCAGAGTTGGGGGCATCGATGGATGTCCGCTGCAGTAAAAAGACCTCCTGGGTCGCTGTCCCGTTCGTGTTGCTGAGGGAATGGACCGTCCGTGGAAGATCCCACGCGGTCGGATTGCAAGGGGGTCCATAAAAGTGGAGTGTCTACGAGAATGGACGCACTGCTAGTGGGACCGCTGGAAAGTCCGGCCACCGGGAAGATAGCATCTATGTCTGGGATAGTGTCGCCAGTCCAGGAGGTACAATATGTGGCAGTGAAGGCTAGGGAGGCAGGAAGTAGCTCAGGGAAAACGTCACAGGAATTCCGTTCCGGAAGAGAAGCGATCGAGAGACGGACAGTTGGTTCCAGCCCGCCCGTCTGGTTGGCCAGTTTGGTAGGGGGGTCCTCGGCAGTTGGTTCCAGCCCGCCCTTCTGGTTGGCCAGTTTGAGAGGGGGGTCTTGACCTGTTGTGCCTGGAGCGCTGTACGAGGGCTCTGTCCCACCTCCTTCCCTAGGGGACCAGAGAGGTGGGTCTTCCCGTGTACCGGGCCCCCCTTGGCTGCCCAACGATGGGTACCGACAGGGTGAGGCCCTACGTCCTGGCCCACCCTGCGGGGCAAACCTGCAGGGAGGGTCGCCCTTCCCATCCCCTTCGCCTAAGCAGGGGATAGGGTCTTGACCTGTGATGCATACCTGTGGAATGTCTGGGTCGCCAAGAGAGGGAGTAGCCGCCTCGGAGGAGTACCTCATGTCAGTACACAGTGGGGAACGGCTTCCGTCCGGATCCGGCAGGATAACGGCGGACGGCAGGTTAGGAACCAGCGAATGGCTTTCCCTGCTAGTAACAGGCAGGACAAGGGCGTCTTCAGAACTGGAGAAGGGGGTTAGTGTACCGTGCTCCGCCGAAAAGGATCTCGAGAGAGGAAAGCAGGACGAGGAGCCCGTGAGCGGGTCGCGGAGAACAGAAGCTCGAAACAGGGACGACGGAACATAGGAAGGAGGGACTCCGCTCCAGGCAATAGGGGGTACCAGACTGGACATAGGGCGCAGTTTGGTGCACCTAGCTAATGGAGTGGAGGGATAACTAACGCTAACTTGGTAAAGGTAGCGGTGAAACTCTTCCTCCCAAGAGGATATCTGTGCTGATGGGCTACCTAGCCTGCCTCTTCTGTGGCAGGAATGAAGTCGATGAAAGGGCCGCACAGGGACCGTGGGGAGGAGCTGTTGTACCCGGGCGCAGTAAAGTAGGTAGTCAGCGTTGTCGGTGATGGGGCGGTCCATCTGCAAGCGAGGAGCTAAACCATGCGGCGGAACACGATTGAGATACTCTGCATATTCCGGAAGCCATTGCACCGAACATGGTGCACGCGGACGGAAAACAGTGCGTGAAACCGAGTAGGAAAGGACCAAGAGGCAGTAACGGTCATAGTCGGTGAGGGAAGTTGATTCAAAGAACGAGAGAGTGTGTAGTTTCGGTCGAAAGAGAGGATTATCTTTATTCGACCGACTGAGACAGGGCGCAACAAGGGGCGCAGTGACACTCATATCCCTTGGTGAGAAACCGACGACCTCACTATCACGCATCCATGTCCTCGCCGTTCTCCTCTGGACGTCCAGGACGGTGATCAGGGTCCAGGAGCTCTGAGGAGGGTACCATGAGTGTTGTCGGAGAAGGCCGGAGGAGAGGAGCCCACCTGGGGGTATGACGTCGGACATCAGAGGGGCCGCCCACATCGCCAGCTGATATCTTGCACGAACTTCCGTGTCGATCACCGCTAGCTTGGGGGTGAGGGAGACGGAAGTAGACGGGACCGTGCGTCCAGCGCGCGGGCCAGGACGGGCGAGGCGCAAAGGGGCTCTTCCCCCTCGTCCACGGCCAGCAGGGGCATCGCGCGAGGAGGGAAGTTGACTCAGGAAGGCCTTGACATGCTTGGTATACAGAGTCATGTCCGACGGAGAGAAACCCACAGACAGAGGTGTGAGGGGTTGGCCTTGGGGTCCGAAGCCCATGAGCTCCCCCATGGCTTGCCCGACGAAGAACCGCGTCGCGGAGGAGGCGGATTCCCGAGAGGCGACGATCAGATGTAGGGTGTCCGCAACGCCATGAGTGAGCAGCGTGTCCGGCGACACCAGAGTGGGGTGAGCGATGTAGGGAGCGGCACGGTCAAAATACGCCGCCTCGATCTTGTCGAAACACGAGGGGGACCAATTGACGTCCGCCCAAAGAGAAACGAGGGCCGAAGCAAGAGGCGTACCCGAGTGGACTCCGGTAATAAACATCTCCTGCGGGATGAGGACGCCATATTGGGGGATGTATTCAACTCGAAGTAAGTCGCCTAAGTTCCCTGCCATGAGGATGTTCGTCCATCCGAAGGAGAGGATAACGGGTTGGTTTGATGAAAGTCCCACAGCGGAGCAGAAAGCGGCAGGAAGATCCATATTCAGGCCCGGTAAAATTGGAGGCAAAAAAACACGAACGATGCCTTCCGTGGATTTGGTTTTCCCAATAATGGCAGGCGTCAGTACCATGTAGTATTCCAATTCAGCATGGCCGTGTTTGCGAAGAGCAGAATCAAAGTATTCTGCAACAAGATGGAGCAACAACCTGGTGTGGGAGCCAAAGTTGTCGAAGGGAAAGTTCCGCAGGAGCGCTGTTTCCATTCTGCGAGCGGAATTCCAATGGAGAGGCATGAATTGGAGAAAAAGAGTTTGAGTTTGGACAGGCGTGGTCGACGATGTGAGAAGACCAGCGATTGTCAGACAATGTGGATAAATAACCAAAGAGTCAGATTCGACATCCGCTGGTTCCACTTCGAACTGATTAATACTGTCACCATCAGGGCCGACAGGAATTTCCCTACGAAGCGCCACATAAATCGAGAAGGAATTCGGCTGAGAAAATAACATCTGGTCAGAGGCAAGCCAGTTGCCCGGAAGCCGAGGCCAGTCAGGTTCAAGGGATAAAAGAATCGATGCAGCTCGAATCAGTTGAACAATCTGAATTGGTGAGGACAAAATCGAGATTGGACTCAAAAGGAATCCACGGCTAGAGAAGTTTCTCATCTGCGCCGAGTCACCCCGGAGCAAAGATGCTCGAACGGGAATTTCCGCCGGACAAAATTCTTGGATTTGACCGATTGGAATCGGGGGAGCTACTGCATTTAAATATGCACGATACTCTGCGTCCCCATCATATTCTGGGGCTTGCCCAGCGTTTGGGGGTATGGGAATGTTGTTGTCTGCCATGTTTCTGAATTGATTCAATTGAACTGCAAATTAAATTTTTGAGCTTGTGAAATCCGATTTGGTTTGAATCGAAAAATTAAGGGCGTAAATATCAAGTATTTAACAGCACTTAGGCAAAATCTGGCTTGAATCTGACCAGAAATCGAGTAGAAAAATACAAAAATGTGGATCGGGACGAAAACCGCCACACGTTTTTACGGTGTACACTTTTTACGGCTTTCAGGAACTAGGAGGCTAGAAAAATGCTTTCTTACTAGAAAGCAAGACTCTCTGGAATAATTCGTCCCTAAAAATACTCTTCAGACCAGAACAATATTTGCTGTAACTCTCAAGCAGCCACTACTATTAGCTATTGTTCCTCCTCATTACAAGCAATAAGAGTACGTTGTCATTTTGAAAACAACGTATTTAGAATTCTTTTTACGCACGGTCATTCTACCGGCTCCTCTACGGTCATTCCACCGATAAAACTACTACTACCACTACCACCACGTCGCTCATGATACCACGACAAAAGTTCTGGTGGGTGCTCCTGCTTCTTCGTCGCTTAACGATCACCATCATATCTAGTGACTGACTCCTATCTAATCTCACGGTTAATTCGGTTGGTGAGAGACATGTCGCTAGAGGAAGAAGCTGCAACAAAACAAGTAGCGACTGACTCGCATTATAAGCCTGTCGTTCCTTCGGTAACTTAACTTGAGGAGGATACAAAAAAGTAAACTCTATAGTAATTATTGTACTTAACGACGCCAGTATCAGGCATCGCTTACAATTCTCCTCCTTCACTTCATCTCTCGGCTCTCATGAACGCAATCCCGACCACTGATGCGCAAATTTATCCAACGGATCTCCGCCTTGGTCCACCACCGCTGAGCAGTTGCGCATGGTACTTCCATCTTTATTTATCGCGATGATCCGGTAGCTAGGCTGCGGTCGAAGGATAGAACCCACTAGACCGAAACCGCTCTTGTCGGAGATGATTTTAATATCCGTCAAAGACAAGAGGTACATGTCTCTCGCGGCCTCTCGCATTGCTCGTCTATCTAGCTCTAACTGATCAGAGCTGTTTAGTTTCATCCTGCAGTCATATATACTCGGTTTAAAATAAACTATGGCATATCATTACCACCGCACAGATGCTACCTGTCATGTACATGGGTAACGTTCGCGGGCTGTCCTTCTGGAAGGAGCAAACGAGAACCATAGCGCTCCTTAGCTGTCATCTGAACATCTTCATCCGCGCAAATCAGCAATAAAATAACTTCTTTTGTAGTATATTTATCGAGCAGTTGGTCGATGCAGTTGAAGTGGTAAGGGGAATGGGAGGCATAGCGAATTTGAATTCCTATTCGGATAATTGAATGGTCAAATCTCTCATTTGGCCTTAACAAAGCTGCAGTGCGCCGACAAGCAGGGGAACAAACGTCACCACGCATTTTAAAAAGAAAATTGAAAAGGCAAGGGAATAAAGTATGACTTGTAAGGCCGTAACTGCTCAAGGTTTCCCTATCTTTTAAATAATCGAATATATCATATGTAT
>Ga0208107_1000033_pt1 | contig 15446 bp, 1 predicted proteins | sample CryBogCBE29Oct07_FD_184586 | JGI IMG/M metagenome (GOLD analysis project Ga0208107, IMG submission 184586) | Freshwater microbial communities from Crystal Bog, Wisconsin, USA - CBE29Oct07 (SPAdes) | ecosystem: Environmental > Aquatic > Freshwater > Lake | place: Crystal Bog, Wisconsin, USA...
GGGGGGGGCTCGGTGATGACCTCCGGGACCGCGTCTTTGGGGGGGTATAGCGGGGGTTCGGTTCTGGTGACCCGAAGTACTTTCAAGGACTTGGGTCCTTTCTTCTGGAATCCAGTTGTATGCATGTGTAGGTGGAGGATGTCGTGCATGTGGTCGAAGAGTTCGGCATAGGGGATGAGGTGTGGGCACGCTTTTTGTGGAAGAGTGATGCGCATCTCTGCCCGGGGGAGGAGTGCTTCCATGAACCAGCTGTGCAGTTCCACAAGGGGAGTTCCGTCATCGGAGTGCATGAGGCCCTTGATGGAGATTGTGCGAGAGTGGGTGCCATGGGCTATGTGCCAGAATTGTCCAATAGCCAGTGCAATCTGGTCCGGTATGTATGGTGGTTGGAGAGGTAGTGCTGTGCGGAGCCAGAGCGGGAGATGCTCCCGCCAGACTGGTTCCCCAGTATGATGGGATAGTTCCATAAGGTCTTGTTGGGAGGTGATGTGCTCATATTTTAGGTATTTCTGTTGATGCATCATGAGATCGTTTCGCCAGACCGGGTCCCGGAAGACATCATCCTGGGGTATTGGGCAGGAGGTTGTTGCTGCATCACCGATGCGGTATTCGATGTCTCCTTCAGCCAGGTACGCAACTACACTGGAGATCCAGTATCCGGGTCGAATGCGATTGAGAAGCTGTCCCCCAGTCGGGGTAACAGTGGATCCTCTGCTCTTGAGGGCTGCGACTGCCAGTTTGGTGTATTGGTCTCCGTGTTCCGCGATCCTTTCAAGGAGGGAGATCTTCCTGTCCTGGATGATATGGGAGATTCTGGGAAAGCCTAGGCCACCAGCTTCTCTTGGTTGGAAAATGTTTTCTTCTTGGGAGGTGGCCATGTTTTTGGAGATGGTGCGATAGACCTTGGCGAATTGTTTGTCCAAGAGACGGGATTCCTCAAGGGACCAGGAGGAGAGGACGCCTGGGTACGCTACTTTGGCAATGAGGGCAACCCGGAGGACTTCAGCAATAGTTTCAGCCGATGCTTTAACTGTGTGTATTCTGGCCACAGTGGTGCGGAGTTCTTGGGAGATCTTGTCAAGGTGTGTGCCACCCAGGGTGTTGTCTGTGTCATACCAGACTCCCAAGCTTTTGAAACAGTTGGCGTCTTTGAAGTGTACCCAGTTCGGTACCCAGCCAGCCGAGTGGATGATGAGCCCTGGGGGCGGGGTGCCGGAGAGGTCTTGTTCGCATCCTGGGACGTAGAACAGCCGGAGCTTGTGCTCAGCAATTGTCAGGTCAGCCCAAATCGAGAAGCAAGAGACCACGTCAGCTTTGCGCTGCAGTTGCGCCAGGGTTGCAGCAAAGGATTGAAGATCGTCCGCGTACCCCACGTCAGGCGCTGCGTAGTGCTTGCGCTTATGTGGGTCCCATAGGCGAAATCCTCCATGAGGGTCATCGGAATGAAGCATGGCCAGGAGTATGTCATATATTGCTAGCCAGGTGAGAGGGCTGCTCACATCCCCTTGACCAATTCCTCGTTCGGGTTCGAAGTCAAGGCCTGCTAGGCCTTTGGGACCGTGCAGGATCCACTGTGCAAAGGCGTGTTCCGTGCGCACGACAGTGTGGCTGCCGGCGTCGAGCCTGACAAGCCATTCAGCAAGGTCGGCTGGGATGCCAACCCTGCGCCATGAGAGGCGTGTGAGCCAGCTGCCCGCTGTGTCGAAGGCGTGTGTGATGTCCCAGCTTGAGCCATAGAGCGCTCTCCGTTCTTCAAAGGCAGTCTCTAGGGTGTTGATGACTTGGAGGTTGGCAGAGTCAGTGCCTTTGTGTGGGAGGTATGCATGTTGAGTTGGTGTGAGGACTTTATGTTTGTACAGGACCTTGGTAATTCTGCTCATGATCAGTGTTGTCCAGACCTTGCGGAGGACTTCAAGGAGCATTATCGGGCGGAGATCCTGGAGGGAGGTGCCACCTTTTTTGGGGATGGGTACTAACCAACGCCATTTCCATTCCTCGGCTAGGGACTGGTGTCTCCAGAAACCCGCCATACAGTCGTAGGTGATTTTCCTCCAGTTGTCTGGCCATTGTTTGACTGTGTTGTAGGTGATACCTGAGATGCCTCCCGTGGTGTTCTTTGTTTTCATCGCCAAACAGGCATTAAAGTCCTCAAACGTGGGCGTGTGTTGGTTTAGGGCCAGAAGTTCGGCTTCGACTTTGGACCTGTTTGGGACATTGGTTAGAGTTTCCCATAGGCGGCGGAGAACGGAGGGTTGCGGTCCATTAGCTGCAGGGACGTTGTGATGGGAGCAGGCGGCTTGGAACGACGGCCAGGATTGAACACTTTCCCAGGAAGGTTTTGAGGGGTTGTCGGCCGTGGGGGCTGTTGTATGCTGATGTTCGTTCTGGTCCGCAAATTGGCGATGGAAGTGGTCCCGAAGGACCGTGTCAAGCTCCTCCGGGGAGGACGGGTGCCAGCCAGGCTCCCCGGTTTGTGGGTGGGTGAATGGAATGGCAGTTATCGGAGGTGGTTGTCGGTCCTTTCCTAGGATGGCGTCGACATTGCGTTTGATTCTGCCTGTTAATCGTCTAGTCTCCCTTGCGCGGATGTGGAAGGATATTTCCATTGTCATATCTTTGCGTTTTCTCCCGTGGAGGGCCTTTTTGAGGGCGCGGATATCCAGTATGCATTTTTGCAGCAAGCGTTGTGAGTGGGAGACGTCTAAAGTGCGCCATTCCTGTGCAGTGGTGCCCATTTGCCAGACGCGTGGGTCGATTTGGGGAAGGTTGTTGACCGTGGGCCAGTCCATACGACGAACGATGTTTTCCCAGTGGTGTGTGGCATCGTGTATGCCTGAATGGCGTTGCTCTGCCGTCCTCCATTTGCGGCCAGCTCCTGGGGTGATTCGTCGTTGTATTTCGTAGGTCATCATTAACTGCGCTTTCAGGGCCGCAGCGAGTGGGGACCATCCGTCCTTGTACGCTCTCCTGGTCGCTTTTTGCTTTTTAGTTTTGGGGGGGAGAGCCTTTCGAGCTGTTTCCATAATGAGCGTGTAGGCGGACTGGATTTCTTCTAAGGAGGCCTGGGGTCCAAGGTCTGGAGTGCGGGTCTCAAGCATGGTGTGGTAATAGTTGGATACTGAGTAAAAATCTGGCTTGACGTAGTGTTGCGGGAATTGGAGGTAGCCGATGTTGCTACTGGTTGGGGAGTTCATTAACTCGAAACAGGGGGAGGAGAGGCTCAGGAAGACTGGTCGATGATCAGTGCTGGTTAGCCAGTAGCCACTGTGATCAATTGCATGATAGGAGGGGGTGATTGGAGCCGATCCTTTGGTGAGTATGTGGTCCAGGCACCCCGTTCCTTTTTTCCCGTCCCAGGAGAAGTGGGAGTGCCAGTGCGTCGCAAGGTCTCCGTATCCCAGGGAGTCCCCGGGGTGCTTCCAGGCTGTGGCGGTTGCCCATTCCCTGCACGATCCATTTGAACCTGCCCCTTCCGTGAGCGTCGTATCCCATCCACTATTGAGATCCCCTGCTAACACCGCCAGGTGGTGTGGTTTTGAGCAGTAGGCATTGCTGATTTTGTCAATGTTGAGTTGGATGTATTGTAGAGGGGTGAGAGGGTCATGGGTTGTGCTTTGGGCTTGGAGGTACGCAGGCGAGGCTTGTAGTCGAGTCCAGAGACTGCCCTTGAGGTGTTTGGTGGGTGGTGGCCAATAGGTGCCGATGATTTTGATCCCTACGCCTCCCTGCTTGCTGGAGACGGTGATGGAGCTCACGACCCCAAGGCCCGTGGGATCTGGCGAGAAATCGTGGGTGTACACACCCCATTTGTGGTTGGTGAGAAACATTAGGCCACCGACTTTGACGCGGTGGGTCTTGCCATTGGTGCCAGCAAGTCTGGGGGCTTGAATGTTGAAGAGTTTAGACTGGTCCCCGAGGGCAGCTCGGAGGCGTTCCGCAAAGATGGCAGCTTCAGCTTTTTCACAGCGAGTGTCCTGGAGGACCATTACACCAATGTGGCGCGCTTCCATTAGGTTTAGGATCTCACCAAACTTGTGGCCAGTAAGGCCGTTGACGTTGAGTGTCGCGATGAGGAGGTCCGCGGTAGTGCAGACACCTACCTCGACGCCGTCCAAGAAATGGGTGGGTAGATTAGAGGAGGAGGTCCAGTATGGTGGATTGGTGGATCCCGGTTGTCGGACTGTGTAGGGTGTGAGAGCCCCGAGGGTGGTGGTGTCTGTTGAGGGAGATTTGATTGTGCCGTGGAAACCTGCACTAGAGTGTATTATGGTGAGAGCTGGTAGATGTCGTAGGCGGTGCAGTGTGGTCGCTGGAGCGTAGCGCCCTAGTTGTTTTCCGGTTTCGGAAAGAATGGTAATTCCTCCTTGTAGGGAGAGCGCCAGAGCACTCAGACTGAGTGTTGCAGTCGGTAGTGGTCCAGTTAGACTGGTGAGTAGGAGCTCAGGAGAATAATCTTGGCCCAGCGCTTGGGAGCGTAGCGACGTGAGCTGAGTGTTACAGACAAGTATTTTTTGATCCCAGAACTCTGCCGCCGTTACCTGTGTGGCATGCCAGAGTTGTTGCGCCGAGCCGGCGTCTTTATGGAAGCTGGCAGTGATCGCGAGAAGCAGAGATGCTGTTGTTTGGTGAGCCGGTATGGCGGTGAGAACTTTGTGGGCCAGGTGTGCAGCGAGACCATTTTGGCCATGAAGACCAGACTGTAAGGAGGCTAGGCGAAGGGCACAGACTAGCTCCTCCCTGGGGAGGGCCAGTAGAGGGAGCGGCCAGTCCGTACCCGAAGAAAACAAGTGGGGTGGTGCGGCACCGTCACGGTCGGAAGTGAAACCGATAGGGGTTGGCGCTTTCCTGTGCCAGCTCGTCTTCTTGATGCTTGAGCCCCATCTGCGGATGGGTGTGTTGCGCAGAGACGCACTGGGGATCAGGTTGGGGGGGTCCACGTTGGGCTGTGGGAGAGGGTGCAGAGGGGTGGAGGGAGTAATGAGAGTGCTTTGGCCGGTCGAAGAGGGTCTTAGGGTGAGCGCACGCAAAGATGGAGGTGGAGCCACCAGAGTGGGGTGGGCATAGGCATGGGGGAGAAACGGGTGGGCCAAAGGATTTAGAGGTATCGGGGGAAAGTCGTCCAGCAAAAGGTCAGGTGCAAAGGTGGCAAGCAGGGCAAGTGAAGGAGAAGTACTTCGTGTGAGATCGGGATCTTTGGTGGGGATAGTCAGGTCCATCCATATTACAGGGGACGAATGTGGGCCGATGTTGCAGGAGAGGCGGGTTGCATTGTCAGTGTTGACTGCCGATTGGGTTGTTGGGGCGTTGAGTAAGGAGTCTATTTTCCAGCAGGAGTCCAAAGTTTGTTGCTCTCGCATGTCATAAGTCTTCTTTTTCTTTTGGTTTTTCTTTTTGATGTTCGCGTGAGGCATGGTGGGGACAAGGCTCCAGTATTGCAGTGGGGCCGACTGGTCGATGATGTTGGTATGGCTGGTGCAGCGGGGGGATTGAATGATTGGGACCGTGCGATTGCTGCTGATTTCCAAAAACACAGTACCATTTTCATCAGCGGGGATGGATGGAGGATTGTTGAGTTCAGCAAGGATTTTGGCGGCCAGCAGAGGTAGGGCTTCCCAGAGAGTGGAAGCGAGCTCCTCGGAGGTGGACCAGGGGTGGAAGTGGGAATGGGCAAGGATGCTGTTGCTGCGATCTGTGGAGAGGTAGGTGGTGAGGCAGTCCCATGTTGTGGAGTTTTCCTCTCCGGATTCCGAGGTCCCGTTATAGGCGACCCAGTTTCTCCAGTCCGGGTGTGTGCCAGGTTGGATCCACAGTGTGACTTTGGCCGTGGGTGGGAGCAGCGATAGTACGTCACGCGAATCAAACCAAAACTCTTGGTCTAACATTTGGGGAAGCCTAGTGCGATACGTGGGATTGGAGAGAATCCAGGTTAGCATCGCGTCTATCTTCACCTTGGTGTGTCCTGGAGTGGAGGTGTTGCATGACCATTCCTGAAGTTGGGAAATGTACCTCTGGTGTCGGTCTTCCGTCTGAAAGTACCACGAATTAGACAGAGGCAGCAATGGTGTAGCCCCTGCATCTGTGAGTATGACAGCAATCTGGGCACCACAACTTCCATCTGGGCGACATATTTGGGCTGGGAGGTTTGGAATTCGGATCGCACAGCCTAGACGTAGAGCGGTTTGTCGGAGGGAGGCACAGAGATCATCGATGGCAGTGTTTCGATTGACGAGGAGGTCACCCTGTCTACGGCCAGTGTGGAGCCATAATCGCAGGTTGCCCACTTCCACTGCCCATGGTCTGCGTAGGAGGTCGGCCGGGATTGTGATGATATCCTGGCAAGGTTCCAGAGCGGCTGGCCTTCTGGTGTTGCGGAGGATTGGTGCTATGGGCATACCATTCGGGAGTAGTCCAAGGAGAGCTAGTTCGTCCGGGCTGATGGAGTATTTCCATATACATTGCTCTCTTGCTTCTGCGGAGAGTTGCAGGAAGTGACCTAGCCAAAAGTCTTTGCCATACGAGAGGCTGAGCTCCTCTCCGGCAGAGATGTCCTCGATTTGGCAGAGAAATGTGCGACCCGTTTTCCCGTCGCGCCATGCCTCCAGTGAGCTATCAGGTCGGGTGAAGTCGTCATTAATGAGGGGGCCAATGCTTCCAGTTGTGTCAAGTTGGCCGTCAATAGCCTCATCATGTTCCGGCCATCCCCACAGGTAGTCAGAGGGATAGTTCGGATGTTCAGCAGTTGACAGAGGGATACGTTTGCCCCCATATTGGCAGACTATATTATACTTGTGCTGTGGTGCAAAGTCGTTTAGTGGCATGTCAGTTAAGGCGAAGATTCCTTGACCTGCTCCAGCTCTGCTGGAGCATCCTCTCCCCAGTTGATGGTGCTGTTGTTGCCCTGGATAGTAGGAGATAGGGATAATGTCCGCAGGGAGGCTGGAGGGACGGAGTGGGACTTGCACTATAGGTGGAAGTTTGACCACGCGATGTGGTTGTATACGGAGAGGGGTGGTTTCAGGAGCTCGCGCAAGGGAGGGGGGTGCCTCGCCTATGGAGGGTACCCAGGTGTAGCCGATGCAATACGCTTTTGTGGCCTCAGCAATGTCTAAGTCTCTGGTGGGATGAGGCTCATAGGGGTGGGGGATGATACCCCCTCCTCTACGTGTATTACGGTATGTGGTGGAGGAGCGACGTTGATTAAGTATTTTTGATGGTGGTGCAGGAGGCAACAAAGTTGTAGGTACCAGTGAGGGCAGGAAATTGCGATTAGTCGATTGCAGAGAATGGCATGGGAACTGCCCTTGAAGCCTAATGTAAGGAGGGAGTGCTATACAGTAAGTCGGGTAAGGAGATATGCAGCATGTAGACAGCTTCCAGTTATGCCAGGCCCGCCACTTCACTGTCATCTCCGATAGCGTCGTGGATATCCCCCAGTATTTCGTCCTCCGGGGCATCCAGGCGGTCTGTGAGAGTCGAGGGTGAGAGATAGTATAGGTTGTGCCTGGAGGCCAACCTGCAGGGATCAGATGTCGCATAGAATGATGCTGGGCAGTTAACGCTGCTCTCCTTTGGGTGAGATCGGCTGCCACACGTCGGAGAGGGGTGTTGGTCCTGCGTTTAGGGTCAGGGCGACTCGGACGGATTCTGTTCGGGGAGCCATCATCCTTAGGGAGTTTACCATGGATTGCGAGCAGTTTGGTGAATTCAGGGAGAGGGGCTGGAGAAAGTCGGTTGAGTCTAGGGAATTGGTCCTCAGCCATATATTGTTGTAGGGTCGCTCCAAATTCCAAGCGGGCGTACGCATTTAGTTTGGTGATGAGCACAAGTGTGTCGCCAGGAGGAGGGAGAGTGGACGGGTTCCCTTTGATGAACATATGAGGTGCTCGATGCCGGATGGCTGTGCGTTCGATGTAGGCAAATGCAATGTTTTCAAAACATTGAGGGTTATACCAGCTGTCTATCCAGAGGGCGTGGAGGAGATCCACCAGTCGAGCTCCCGGTCGGAGGCCGGAAAGAGCCATCGCCGTCGGGGCCTTGTTGGTCAGCGAGAAGGCTGCAAGGTTTTGCGGCTTGAGCACATCCCCCAGACTGGGGCCCATCATGATTCTGTATCCATTGAAGTCCAGGTCCGCAGTGTGAGGGCTGGTGAGGCCTACCGCGAGTCGGATTTGATTGGCCACTGCGAGTGATGTGCCCATTGGAAGGTATACTGAGCCAAAGAATTCCGAGTCAAAGCTGTTGACCATCGCTGGATAGAGAATTAGGCAGACTTCCTTGGTGATTTTGGCCTCCTGAAGTTTGAAGCGGATGTAATCTTCAACTTGGTGTTTCAGAGCTTCAAGCAGGGCTCCTGACCCTAGTGGTGGGAAATTGCGAAAGGTCAGTACTTCTGGATATTGAACCGGCAGACAGGTGGGGTCTAGAAACTGGACCAGGTAGCTCTGTGTTGGGCGCTTCTGAAGTTTAAGGTTTGGAAGAGTCACGCAGGTTGGGAGAAGCGTGACTGAGGCATGGGAGAGTTCTTCTGCCGTGGGGGTGAGTTGGCGAGTGACCTTCGTGACTGCGTCCCCTCCTGGTCCTGCATATCGGCATCCAATGATAGGAATGTACAGGCAGTGGTAGTCCCTATTGCCAAAACGCACTGCGCTGTGGTCCTGCCAAGCTGTCGTGAGCTTGTCCCAGTCAATGCGGAGCGTGAGGATTTCCTCAATTTGGGCAAGCAGGGCGGTTTTCGCCCTATCCGTCATGTCATTCTCAATGGGGCTGAGGAGGAAGCCCTTGGTGATGTATATGAAGCGGAGGGATGGGTGCTTTGCAGAGAATTCGGCCGATCGATAGAGGGGTTCACCAGGGTGATCAGAGTGCAGCACAGTTTCATCTTCAGGTTCTTCAATTATGCTGCGGAATCTGTTGAAGGCCTCCGCATGAAGTTGTTCCTTACGTTCTGTGGCTTGAGGTTGTCTGCAGCTGCTACCAGAGGGAGGGGAGTCCAAAGACGATGGTTTGACGGCTTCAATGGGATTTCTTCTACGAAAGGGTAGGATTGCAACATCCGTTTCCATGTCTTGAAAATCGCTCATCTTGGAATTTATTATGTTTTTTTGTTCTAGATGGATCTCGTTCTCAGTTCTGTCCGTTGTGGCTGGGGCAGAATTTCGGCAAAGCGGCAATGCATTTGTGTTAGCTTGGAGAGGAGAGGGTATTCTGTCCTTGGATGTATAGTGTTTTATGCCATGTTTTGCCAACGATGGGATAATTACACTTTTTGCCAACAGTGCATGAATTACATTTTTTGAATTCAGTGTACACCAAATCCAGTAACCGTTATTTTGGAAAGTTGTGATATGGAAAATTGGTGCATGAGCTTGATAATTCCGTGTTTCTGAACATGGTAATTTTTTGGGAGTTCCAGTTGAGAGATTTGAGTTGTTGTTACTGCGTTTATGATTCCTAGTGTCGAGAAAGTCAACAATTTCTGTTAGTCCAACTCGGAAAAGTCCGTTTTGTGATGAGAAGCTCAGTGCTTGGAGTTCGTTATCAGAGCCAATTAACTTGATTGTTGTGGCATGTTGTGTAAAAGATATTTCACAATTTCGTTTGGTGAGTTGTGATGCCGAGAGAATGTTGATGGGCAAGGTCGGAAGATAGTAGCAGGTACCAAGAGTGGAGTGCCATTCCTTGCTTGAGGGTTGTATTTTACCTCCTGCCGTATGAAATATTTCTTTGTGTTCGCAAGTCGATGAGAAGTTGTGGCTGAAGAGCTCTGTGGAGCACAGGAAGTGGTTGGCGGCACCACTGTCTAAAGCAGTGTGAAAAAGGTGTGGAGAGTCCGTGCCTGAGGGGGAGGAACTCTTTTTGGGGGGCCAAAGAAGGGTACTGCGATGGTCTTTCAGGGCCGTCAGAGTGGAGCTTAGTGGCAGGTAGTAGAGACCATCCTCATTCATCGGACAAGATGTGATTAGTTGTCCAGACCGGCAATTTGTTAGGGTCATTGTGTCTTTGTTGAGGCAGAATTCAATACCTCTGGAGGCGAGGCTTCTGACAGAGAGGATATGTGTGGGGATTGCTGGTGCCAGGTATATCCACCCCAGCTCGTGTCGCCATTGATATCCAGTGATGTCTACTGGTCCACCTGCCGTGTGCACCTTCTGTGGATATGCCATGTTCCTAGTCCAGGAGGAGCGGGGAAAGTAGTTATCTTGGAAGAGGTGTATGGTACAGCCACTGTCCACTATTGCAGTTTCCTGTATTTGTCCTGGGGCAGGGTTTTGGGGGGTTGTGTTGACCATGAGCGTTATGGGATCCCAGTCAAGGGATAAGGTGAGAGGGAGTTGTTCCGCTGGTGTAGAGTATGGGACATTGTATTTACGATACCAGTGGAGTAGATTGTCCGGATCTACTTTTCTCCAGTCTTTCCCTTGTAGCTCTGGGTCTCTTTCAAATGTGATGACCGCTTCCCGGAGTTCTGGGTCAGAGATTCCAGTCGTTGAACGCGCAGTTTCCAGTTCTATTTTTCGAATTGCATGAGTGCTGTCGAGGGCAGCCAGAGCACGTCCAGGACCAAGAAGTCTGCGATACGCATCACCTGGGGTGTGTGCAGGTGGGATGTCTATGTCCGGGGGTGAGACGCCTAGGAGTGCCAGTGCTTCATGAAAGAGATCTCGTCCCGTGTAGTATGCTGGCCAGGATCCTCCATGGAGTGTGGACGAGCGCAGGATGGGCATTGCAATGGGGGCTGTTGGCAAGGAGCAGTTACGTCTATACCATAATATTCGGGCCGGACGTTTGTCCGGATGACCCTGCTGAAGCTCTTTTGGAGTGTAACAAGTGCTAAAACCTCTCTCCGAGATTTTATTGAATATAGTGCATGGCCAGTAGAGAGATCTGGAGTTTTGTGCTTGTGGGAGCTGTACCCCAAGGAGCATGGTCATTAGACGGCTGCGCAAGAAGTGGTCATCCCTGTTCTCCAAGTCTGCAGTGAGAAGATGGCGGTATTCAGACCTGGCCGCTAAGGGGAACTGCATGAGAACCATTGTTCTGACTCTGTCGTTTATGTAGCCTGGAAGAATAAGGTCTGCAATATCCTTTTGGAGTTTTTCCCATTTTTTGGTTAGTTCATGATGCAATGGGTGGGTGGGGGCATGTCGGTTTTGTCCTGGAAGGTTCGGGTGCAGTTGCTCGTGGAGGACTTCATGGAGAAACGTGTGTTGGCAGTCAGGGACAGTAGTCAGAGCACTCTTGAGCTCCTCAAAGGCTATGTTGACTCTGTGATCCGTGCCTTGTTTTCGGCTGATGTGCCAGGCCCGAGTGTCTTTGTCCTGGTGGTTGTATAGTTGGTAGCGGAGGTCTGTTTCTCGTTTGATGATTAATTTAATTTTGTGTTCGTGAGCTTCAGTTTTCTTCAGAAGGTCTTTTGCTGTAGTTTGTACCGATTTGTTCATAAGCCACCAGTTCGTAAGGAAGAGTGTGTTTCTGTAGTGTTGAGTGTTAGGAGAGGCTTCTAACATGAGGTCGATTTCATTCAGGTGTAGGTGTAGGGCACTATCAGGAACGACATATTTGGTTAGACCTTGAAGGTAGCTGTGTGCAAAATCCCTTTGTCCTGATTGGTAGCTTGCATCAGAGAGGGTTTCCTTGACGAGTGTCCAGTTCGTTCGTGCTTGGTCCCCTCGTCGTGTTAGAGTTGTCTTGAGCTGGTTGATGGCTTCTAGTGTAGGGAAGATTCCAGTTTGCTCAGATTCACTAAGCCATGTCCCGTAGGGGTCAATGCTAAGCCAGTTCCATTCATCCAGGGGGGTAGATTGGAGGAACTCTGCTGTTATCGCCATTAGATTGGTGGGTATTGGTAGTGGGCAGTAGCTAGAGAGGCTTGAGGAGTCCTGGCGTATTTCCGAGGAGCGAAAGGGCGGGCGCGGAGTCCGTAGGTCTCGGTTTGGTTGGTTGGGGCGAGTCCTTTCTGCCGTACCGCCTGTCAGTTGGCGTTCCCAGATTGGAGGTTCTTCAAGCTCTACCAGTGGCGACCATGCATTTTGTTGGTGATGCCGCGGGTGCCTGAGTTGTTCCTTGCGAATATCATCCAGAATGGAGAGCTCAGGGAAATCCACTGTTGACCATTTCTGGGTAGGGTCAAAGGAGAGGACTGTCCGAGCCTCCGATGCTATGTCAGAGTCGTCGTCTGCTGTGGGAGAAGGGGGTGGGCCATCAAAATCCTCTTCATTGCGGTCGGTAGTTTCTCCCTCCAAGGTCTGGGATGGATTTGGGGTGGCCCCCTCCATAGTAGGAAGCATCCCTTCTGCCAGGGTCCTTTTTGGAGGTCTGTCTTCCTCAGGGTCCGGGAGAGCGCGTTTAGGAGCTTTGGGTTTCTCTTGTTTTATCCAGAATCTGTATAGTAATTGAGCAATCTCCATCGTTTCTAGTTCTGGGCGGAGGTGTGTCCCAAATACTCGAGGAGGTGGTGTACCAGGGATGAGTGCATGCTGAGTTTTGGTAATGATGAGTTCTGCTGCGGCAAGAAAGTCTTCTTCTGAGATGAGTGGTATTTTCTTTCCCGGAAGATAGAGTCTGGCCCAGTGGTATGCCGTAAGCTCATGGATGGACCAGAGCTGCTGAGGGGTCTTCTTCTGGACTCGATAGAGTTTCACCGCATTCCCGTTTGGAAGGTATTCCGTTGTGAGAACTTGATCAAAATGTCGGGTTCCTTTCTTTTGAGCTTCTTTGGGAAGTTGGAAGTTAGTGCGAGTTATGTTCTCCAAGGAAAGGTCCATAGGTGCAGAAACTGGTCTGATCATGAGACAGAAGAATTGACTGGGTTCTTGAGGTGGGAATGGGTCCAGGAAATTTTCTTCGACCACCAATGGTGTAGGAGGGAGTAGTGGTCCAGGGTTGAAGACCTCAGTACGCTTAAGGTTGGCACAGAAGCGGTGGTAAGCGGCTTCATCATCCGGATTTCGTGTGAAGGGGAGTGTCCGCGCTTGGTACGGAGAGGGCTCTTCTAGCCCTTTCAGGGAGATACTGGGATTTGTGATAACCGCAGCAAAGAAACGCTGGAAAGCAGCTTCATCCTCCAGTGCTCGGGTAAACAATGAGGTTCTGGGAGGAGAAGGTTGCTGGTCAGGTGGGTCAGCCGTCTGTCGATTCAAGAGTTTGGGGATGTATATCCATTGTTGGTATGTTACAAGGAGGTTTGCAAGGCGACTCCAAAAATATTGCTGGGGAGGGATCTGTGGTTTGGGGGATACCCTCCGACCTGGAACTATTGGGGAGGGTCCTGTGGTTTGGGAGGTACCCTCCGAGCCGAGCTTGAGCTTGTCTTGAGCACTGGATCCTTGGTGTCTCTGAGGCACCCTAGGAGAGGGATCCCAGAGATCCTGCAACAAATAGTAGAAGAGAGATATGAAGCCACCCTGTAGTTTGGAAAGGGGCCCTTCATCGGTTAACTGCAGGTTACTCTCCTGTAGGTTGGAAGGAGAGGCAGCAGGTTTTTGGTTCATATCAGCTGAGCATTCCTGAGCCTCCGGTAGTTTGGAAATGGGCCCTTCATCAGGTAACTGCAGGTTACTCTCCTGTGGATTGGAAGGAGAGGCAGCAGGTTTTTGATTCATATCAGCTGAGCATTCCTGAGCCTCCTGTAGTTTGGAAATGGGCCCTTCATCAGGTAACTGCAGGTTACTCTCCTGTAGGTTGGAAGGAGAGGAAGCAGGTTTTTGATTCATCTCAGCTGAGCATTCCTGAGCCTCCTGTAATTCGGAAGGAGAGCTTAGGGGTTCCGGAATTAGGAGGTTCTTGGCAGAGAGATGCTGATTATTTTCTTGTGGTTTGGAAAGAAAATAATCAGGTAGTTGAGGGATCCAGTGCTGATGAGATTTCTGGTGCTCTGAGTTTCTGGTTTGATCTAATTTCTGAATTTGGGTTAGTTGATGATATTTGTTCCATGGTTCGTAATTTGGTTTCGAAGTTTTTTGAATATTTGAAAGTTGGCTGGAGGTTTCCCGCACAGCGCCGCTTTTAAGAGCTTCCGTGTTCAGTTGATTCGTTGAGCATGATGGAATTTTGGACCGTCCCCGCTGTCTCGCTGCCTTGTTTCGGGCGCGTTTACATTTGCTGAGCTCGCCATCCTCCAGTTTCTGGAGGCGGGTGTTTCCAGCCAAGATTGCCTGGAAAAATTTCAGTATGTAAGTTAAAATACCTATGAGTTGCATAGGCATCAGCAGAATTTTTGGAAAATTGTCGAAAGGGCCTAAAATCACGATGTTCAGAAAGTGGGTTTTTGAAAACGAAATTGAATTAAAAGTTGCGTGATATTTTCGTAAGCCCCAGAGGATGCATAAAATACTACGATACGCGCTGTTGGAATAGTGTTAGCAATTCCATAGCACAGAGGCAGGAGAAGTAAGAGTGGCAACATTGAGATGAAGTACGAGTTTCGATTCTGATTAACGAAGCCTTATATATTGGGTGGCATCTTTACAGGCGTCGCACAATTTTACAAAATGGTGCATCTTTCATCACGATCCAAATTTTGGCGACTTTCTTGGGCCAAACTTTCCAAGTTTTTCTGTGGAGTTATATGGAAGGACATATTTTAGGAGATTAATTGTGAAGGCCTTTAAATATCATACGTGCAAGGATTTCTCCTATCTCCTCATATTTCTCGAGAATTAAATTAGCTATTTTTGCTTGGTTTTCCTTGAATTTTCTGCGCTACTTGGAAATAAAATTTTTTGGAGTCTCTGTGATGGGGGGTTAGATTGTATCTTACTTGATCTAAATTGATTTGTTTTACCTGCCATTATTTCTTGAGATATCCTGTTTCTGCTGTTTGTGTTACATTTTTATTTTGACCTGAATTCCAACTTTTATCACGTTTGGGTGACCGCACGTCGCGGATACGCCAGGCGACTTACGTCATTAATTTACTTCTTTGACTAAAATTAGTTTTCGGAATTTAGACGTTTGGTTTGGTGAACCAAGTTGATTATTGGTAATCAGCAGTCGTCAACTAGCTTAGATGGAGGGCACTTCAAGATAGTTGGAAGCTTGAAAGCGGATTCTAAGCGATTATGTTGGGATTCGAGTAAGGGATTTTTGGTGGTGCCAAAGGTCGACTTACAAAGCTTTACAAAGCCTACCAGAGCATTTCGTAGATCCATAATCTTGAAGGATTGACTCTGGCACAAATGGTCAGAAATTTGTAAATTTTTGCAGATTTATTTCTTCCGATTGGTGGCGCAGTTTTCAGAAAAACTTAACGAAGCCTTATATATTGGGTGGCATCTTTACAGGCGTCGCACAATTTTACAAAATGGTGCATCTTTCATCACGATCCAAATTTTGGCGACTTTCTTGGGCCAAACTTTCCAAGTTTTTCTGTGGAGTTATATGGAAGGACATATTTTAGGAGATTAATTGTGAAGGCCTTTAAATATCATACCTGCAAGGATTTCTCC
>Ga0208107_1000036_pt1 | contig 15120 bp, 22 predicted proteins | sample CryBogCBE29Oct07_FD_184586 | JGI IMG/M metagenome (GOLD analysis project Ga0208107, IMG submission 184586) | Freshwater microbial communities from Crystal Bog, Wisconsin, USA - CBE29Oct07 (SPAdes) | ecosystem: Environmental > Aquatic > Freshwater > Lake | place: Crystal Bog, Wisconsin, USA...
AGCCGACGGTTATGGTCGGCTCCTGTTTAGACTCTGTTGACATCATGTTCGATGCCGCTGTTGCAAGTTCGTTTTGGGCAACAGCTAGTGGGACGGATTGAAGAACCCTGCTAGCTCCACGGAGGAATAGATTAGGCAGAGCAGAGCTTACTTGCATTGGGAGAGCGGCCCCGGCCTCGGTTTCAATTAGAGCCTTCATTCCACCTGCAAGGGCCTCTGAATCCGTTGCTCCATTTTCCTTTCTGTTTGTGATTTCGGTATTCGCCGCAACGACAGAAGCAGGGGAAAATGCTTTCATTCCTTGAATAGCTTTCTCGCCAATCGTTTTCCATACCGGCTCAATGGCATATTTAGCTAACGAGGGAACCGCTGACCCGCCTTCAGTTCCAGCCGCCATCATAATGTCTGGAATGAGCTTTCCTAGCCCAAAAACAAATCCATTTAGAGGAGATTTCTTTTCCTCTGGAGACAAGTCCATTTTTTCGCCGGACTCTCTAAATATCTTTTTTGCATCTTCTGGCGCGTTTAGAATGGCATCGGTGTATTTATTCTTGCCAAAGATCGCCTCCGCCTGCTTTGCATTGCTTGCAATACTATCGTAGTTGTATTGCATTTTAAGAAGATCAATACCTAGATCTCCAATTTCCGAAACCCCTTTAGCCGCTCCGCGAGCAAGGTTAGAAAGCTGTTTCGCCGTTTCTGGCAACAGGCCAGTTAAGGCGGGGGGTAGAACCCCGCCCCTTTTTACTTCCGCTTCGTTCCGCGCATTGCCTTCTGGTCGTACTGCTTGCCCATCTTCTTTCCCTTGGGCATCTTGGACTCGTTGGCCTTCTGCTTTGGCATCTTTTTCAAATAAATCACCTCCTTTTACCGATTTATTGCCTTCGCTGTCTTTTATTTGCAGCTGCAATTCTTTGGCTTGTGAATCACTGGGGTTGATGTTCCCGACACGCTCTTGCCCGTTCCGTGGACTGGATTGACCATCGGCTTGTAGCTCTCCTTCATAGGAAGGCTGGTTTTGTTGGTCGGCTCCTCGTTCCGCATTGCTTTGCGAGTAGGCTTGTGGCTGATCTTGTTCATTTGTTTGTTCACCTCCTTTTTTTGTTAAGTGCGAGGCAATATCATCAAGGGAATACCCATTTTGTTTTGCCACGCGAAATCTTTCATCAGATTGAGCCAAGTGGTCATAAATCTGATCGTCTGTGTATCCTTGGCTTCTGGCCTTGGCTAGTGAATCTGAATCAAATGGCATGGCTACTTAAAGATGGCGTCCAGCGGTGCAGGGGTGGTCGCAACATCATTTGTAGCTTGTGGAGTTGGGGAAGGCAAGGGGGTTGATTGGGGTTCTGGAGAAGGCGTTGCGGATGGCGCGGTTGCTGGCTTTGGAGGAATTTGAGAGGTTGCTGATCCAAACTTTATGGTTTGAGTGTCAACCCCGTATTTGTATCCACCAGTTTTTTCGTTAATTCCAACAGGAACAAGCCCAGCCTTGGTCGCCATTGCAGCCGATTCTTCTGGGCTAATTGTGGCCTTGCCCCAGACCTCTTTTTCCTTGCCGTCATTATCCACTATGCGCTGCTTAACATAACCTTGCGCTATCAGTTCTTTTTCTCTTCCGGCCTGCTTTTCTGCCTGCTGCTTATATCCACTTGCAAGATAGTCATCAAATTCCTTGTCCCATATATGCTCCCCCGTGTCTTTATCTCTTTTTACATAACGCTCGTCGTATGGGTTTGACGGGAGTCCGGCATTTTTCAAATTCCAGCTTATAGAATCTGCGTAGTTTTGATGATCTCGTTGCATTTCTTTCTGAAGCGCAAGGATCTCCCTCCCCCCAGATTTTGATAGGGCAAAGGTAACATCTGGGTCTTTTAGCGTCTCTCTCAACTCCTGCGGGAAGTTTAATGAGTGAGTATTCAGCATGGCAATTTTAGAATATGCAGACTCCTTCCTATCTGCCTCTCTTTCTTTCATTAGGGAGTAATTCTCCCTTCGCTCCTCTCGGCGTTGCTGGATTGCAATCCTCTCATCCTCCCTTTGTTGCCTAGCCATATTGTAGGCATCCATCATCTTCTGACGCTCTTCTGCCCTAGACTCCCTAGCCTCGGAAAGCTCAAATCCTTTCTGAAGTCTTTCCTGCTCTTGGGCCTTCCACCCAAGATTTAACGCAGCGAGATCTCCCGCAAATGAGGCGGAATATGGATTTCCGATGTTTCCATACCCACCTCCTCCTACTCCAAACTCTCTTACAATAGATCTTCCAGATGGGGTTCCAGGCATAGTATTAAACGGTTGGATTAGTGTCTGTCTTCTTCTTTAGAGCTTCCGCAAAGGGAGATGCTCCAGAAGCGGCTCTAGTTTGTTGAGTGGCGGTCAAAGCGGATGCAGGAATGTTGCCTGCTCCAAAGCGAGACTCAAGGAATTGCTTCCTATTTTGATCTGCTTTGATTGCCTCTGGTGTAGAGGCGGCGGCGGCTGATGCCTTCTGGCTCTCTACTTGAGCCTTCTTGAACGCATCAAGTCCGGGGGTGTAGGGGCGACCTAGACCGCCTGTATCAGCTTTCCAATCTGGAGTCTTCCCAATGACCTTGCCCGATTCGGGATCTCTGTATTCCTTGCCAGTAGCTCCAATCACATTTCCTCTAATGTCTTTCTCAAATCCAGCGTATTGACCCTGCGAAAGATCAAGAACTGCCTTGTGTGCGTCCATCAAAGCATTTGATGACTTTTCTGCTCCTTGTGCAGAATTATTCATATCATCTTTTAAGCTATACACAGACGAATAAAAATTGCTTGCAGGAGAAGATTTCCCCATGCCGTACTCAAATGCAGTTTTGCCACTCCAGTCTTGAGGATTTTGAAGATACTTATTTTCTGAAATGTCGCTTGAACCAAGAATGTTTTGGTAAAGGCTTGGAGTATATCCACCCAAAAATTCTGGTTTTGAATAAACAGATTGCCAGCTATAAGGGTCATTGTTTAAGTTTAGTTCTTCAGCCATATCAGATTAAGTTTTGGATGATGCCGGGGGCAAATGCTTTCATTTGAATCTCAACCTGTTCAGAGCTTCCCTCCTCAAAGGCAATGCTCTCATCATTTAGAGCCTTGTAAGCCATGTCCCAATAAACTTGCGCCCTCTCTAACTCGTTGATGTTCTCGTAGTTATATGCTTGGCATCCATAACGGTAGGCGTTACGGTTGGAGGGAATAAGAACATCGGTGTCGTTAACAAGGGGAACATATCCCCTGCGAACCAAACAAAGCATTGTGCGAGTCTCGGGGATCTTTCCAATAACACGATAACGCTGGGTGTCGGAAGTGAAGTGACCAGAGCCATCTCCAGAGGGAAGAGGGAAGGCAGGGCTGTTACCAAGTCGGATGATCTCCGTATCCCCAACATAGGTGGGAGACATATATCCAATTCCATTCGGATTCCAAGGATACCAGTCAGACATCACATCGGCAATCTCTCCAGTCATGTATGTGGTATCGAGGGCAATAACCCGCATAACAGACTCAATTCCGGGGACGGTATCAAAGTAGTAGTTCCCCTGTGCATCCTGCGACACAGTAAAGTTGTAGGCAAACCTATTGCCGCGCCATTGTCCAGAAGAGATAAGCCGCTCGTTGACGAAGTTAATCGCCGATCCAACCACAGGGTCAGTTGCGCCTTGGCTCGTAATGTAAGGAGCAAAAAGAGTTTTAGCCTGTGAAAAGGTGAGGGACGGCATGAGTATCCTATTGATTACTAACCTTATTACACAGAGTCAAGGGAGTTTAGTCCTCTTCCATCCATTCCGTATCTCCATCAATCTCCTCAAATTCTCCATCCATATAAGCCTCTGCAATGCCTTTAACGGCAAAATGATTGCCTAAAACTGTGTGGTAATACTCTGTTTTACCATCCTCTTCCCTGCTCAACAGGATAAGAGCTACCTCAAAATGCTCTCCAGCTATTGCCCTTAACTTCCCAATTACTTGCTTTACTTCGTCGCTGGGATCTTCGCTAGAGGGGGAAGCAGGCATCTGCGTTTATTAGAACCTATCCTTTTAATTTGCAAGGATCTTCTCGATCTCCTGCCTGTGCTTTTCTACCCCTCCATATGACCAAAATTGCTTGCAGTAGGTGGGGAAGTCATAAGGATGCTTCCATTCAAACTGATCGTGCTTGAACCTATCGCACCAAGCCCCGAAGCAGTTGAACTCGGAAAATTCGTGTCTAGGCTGATTTGCGATATAATCTTTTAGATCCATCTCATGTTTTTTCTTCATCCACGCTCTGAACTCCGCATAGAGGGGGCGAGGAAATACAAACGGATGGCGGCGCATATAATCGGTTTTTGTATCCCACCCTAGGGCTTTACGCATAATGGGAGGCCAAGGCGATTCTACGCCATCCTCGACGAGATAAACGGGCTTCCCGTCAACGATCAAGTCCTCAACATTGAGAGGAACATTAAAGATGCAATCTGAATCCACATGGCAGATAAAATCAGCATGGCAATACTCGTCGGAATAGAGCTTGGTGACTTGCTGGGCGAGATAACCTGTACAGGAATCATGTACTAGATGCACCTCCGCTGAACCCACATCTGGAAGACGGGGATAGTCATTTGCAGGGACAGCAATGTGAATTTTAGAATATCCAGTGACATACTTCTGGATAGACTTGAAGCAAAGTTCAAGCCAACCGCAGTCCGCTGCGTAAGTTCTGATAAAGAGATCGACGCTCATTGAGGAATACAGAGAATGTCGTACTGGGGGATATTATCCTCTGGATAAGGGATAATCTCATAATTGAACCCCTCTAGGAAACGATAAATCTCTCTAGGGGATGAATCCTGTTGGTTCAGAGCATATTCATTGATCTCAATCCACATCTTTGGTCGGAAATGAGCAATCGTGTTTCTAGCACCCTCCAAAGCATTCATCTCATACCCCTCCACATCCAGCTTTAAGAAATCCAACTGCTTTAGCCCATAATTATCCAGCCTGTCCAACTGGATGAACTCCCCTTCATCTCCGATCATGGATGCCCCTGCATTAACTCTTTTTCCCAATCTGGCAGGCGTGGTAGTATCAGAAAGACCAAAAGGAATCGTATCGGCATCTGGGCAGTTGTAAACAAGGCACTCAAAAGCCTCTGGATTAGGCTCAAAGGCCATCACAATGCCATCTCTACCCACTTTATCCAGATATGACCTAGTATGATCCCCGATAAAGGCTCCGGCATCCACAACAAGATCCCCATCCGCAATATGCTCTAGGATGATGGGAAGAGCGTATTGATCGTGATCCAGCCGCCCAGATTCCTCCACCCACTTCGATATATGGGTGTCTCCTTCAATTACAGCTATTCCATTGGGCAATATCTTCACTCCACTTGCTTGCACTATCCAGATCCTTTTGTCTAGGAGGAACAGAGTAATCTGTTAAAAATATGCACTCGTTTTATTAACGATCATAGACAATGCTCAAATGTAAACGATAGGGAACAATTTACCAGAATCAACACCAGATTGCACCCGATATGGCATTGCCAGTTCCATTACAAAACCTATGCACTTCCCAACAAATGTTTAGGAATTGTAACAGCATTCCACCATGAGGGGATTATTTCTTCGTGAGTTAATGAAGCTGCGCTTTACCTATTCCACATTTTCTAATCAATCATCCGATGAGGGAATCGAACACCTCGTTCCCCTGTAAAAACAGGGATATTTCCATTATACGAATCGGTGATTGAAATTGGGCCTACCATACAGGTCGCTACACCCAGATATTTCCAGATGCCCCTCTTTGACGGCAGGCATAAAACAATATCTTGACATTCATCTTCCGCAAGCCTATTTTTCACGAATCAACCAGCAAGACTGGAAGATGGTGTAGTCCCTAGAATTCGAGTTGCCCGTATCACGGGACGGAGGCAGAGCCTCCAGAAGGTCGAGCTACGGATGAAGGTCAAGAGGACAGGAATTGCCGCCTGTCCTTTATTTGAGAGGAACGCGATGAAAAGCCGCCACCGATTGCGGAGTGAATCGTTGCTCTGTCAAAGTGATTCCTATATCGCGTCTCCTCCTCCTCATCCCAGTCCACCCAGTCAGACAAGGCTCCATAGGTCATTCTTGAAGCCGAGGGGATGCAGAAGCTCTAGTAACGCCTAGGGCTTCTTATGCCTTCATCCAATCCAACTACTCCAATGTATTAAACACCATATGCCATATCTCAATAGTAACTTTCCTTTCCTTCATGTCGATAAAACGACAATATCTGTACATATACTTTCTATCATGTACAAATCATCGACATATCTTTACATGATTGCTAAAGCAATTACAAATCATCGACATATCTATACATATCCTATACCAACTCAATAATCACATGATGAACCAAAGAAACTCACTCTCCTTCCAAGCCTACCAAGATGCTACCAAACTAGCCGCCAACGGCGAAGAATTCCCCCATCTAGTCTCCCTCATGGAACCAGAATACGCTCTTCGCCTCAAAATATTCGTTCAAGACCTGCCAGAATCAGTAGCATTAAAGACCATCTACGGAAGATGCCATTGGAAGCAACAGAGTGAAGCCAAGCAAAGAAAGAAACGAGCTTAACTCATCTAATTCTGAAAAACAGAGTTAAGCTTTGTAGTTAAAATCAAGACAACAAAAAAGCTTGTTAATCAAATTCAAGGATATTTGAACAACAATGTAACGCTGGGATTTTAGGAAAAATTGTATGGGTAAACTCTTACCTTGGAGCCACCAAACCTTCCTTCACTTAAGGGGGTGCCCGTCAAGTCCCGTCACCATTTAATAGATTCCTTAACCATCTGCCTCGCTACTAATAGTCGCTCGCTTCGCTCGCATTTATCTAGTAATAAATCTTCCTTCCTCCTTGCTAAAGCAAAGAGGAAGAGCTTGTCAATTCCTAGCAACAGGTTCGGGCAAGCCCTCACCGCTTGCTAGTATCGCTCACGCTACGCTCTTCCCTTATCTAGTATATCCGGCTTAACGCTCTCCGTAGTTTCTTCGCAGAAACTAGCTCCGAGCTTGTTAAGCCTCACGCTGGCAACGCTCGGAAACTATCCAGTGACAAGTTCAATACATTCACCTGTAACCCCGCCTCATCCCCCATACTAGGAAATACCTTACTAGCCGCTGTAGCTAAATCTACCATCCTCCGACTATTCTCTAATGCAGATAAGCCATCCATCTCTGATAATGCTTCTGATGACCTAGCCAATGCTCCAGCTATGTTAGTCTTGAATGTGTGTGCAGAATCATCTAAATGTTTAGCCAATGCGTCAGCACTTCTACCTATCGGTGTTACATCCCTATGACCATTCTCTCTTTTGACTTGCACTATTGCATCAGCCTTTTCTCGTAGCTTAATTGCATTTGTAGCAGTCTCCCACATATATCTATTTGCCCACTGTCTAACTGTGGTATATTTCATGTTATGTAGCCTTGCTGTCTCTTTTAGGTTGCCTGTAGCAAGGTAAGTAGCTCTGACTTCTTCTTTATCAATAGTTAGTGGTGTAGCCATATTAGATAGTGCATCGTTACATGATCGTTACATTCTGTCTAGTTTTTTGTAGCAGGCTAGTCGCAAGCTCCATAACTGCGCCACGGACATTCATGCAGGGTATATTGTGCAGAGCTAAAGCTCTGTATTTATCTAGTTATTCGGCTCGTGCCTTCGCACTCGCGGATCATGCTTCTATCTGCTATTTATCTGCATTCGCTAACAAGTTAGCTCTGTGCAATAAATAGCGATGTAGTCTTATGCCAGAGGTAGGTAATAGAAAGACAGGCTGTGCTGGAGCACAGAATCCTCCGGCTTCGCCTACGATATAAGATAGTGTAAGACGATGTGTATGTAAGACAATATAAGTTATAGAGTAGCATCGTATTTGTCCAGCTTTTTATTGTTACAAAATTGTTGCAATTCTTTTCTTGGATAGCGAGGCCTTATCGCCTATTGTTTTTCTTATCGGAGCCCCTCGAGACCAGCCAAGGTGAGCAACTCCGAGACCGACCATAACGGACTCGCTGCGGACTTGTTCCCTGTGTACTGCCACAGACCCAAGAGCCATGCGCGATAATCCGCCGGGGCATCCTCCCCAAGCGGCGGTTGCGGCGTAGTAAAACGCCGGACAAGTAAGGTGCCTATCCCTTTTAAGCCTGCCACCATTGAATTGTGTGGAAATGGTCTAACGCTATTGCGCCCCACCCAGTAGAGCCGGAACGATATTAGCACATCACCGGAATGCTGGCAAAGGTAGATAGTAAAATATGACCGTTTCAAGCCTCGTAGATTTTCGCTTATCTCGCATGGTTGCGACGATATTAGCAGAGCCGCCAGACACGCTTAACAGATAACGATAAGATTCCTGCCCCGCAAGGCGCAAAAGTCAACAATGTTAGACTAACCAACTAACATATAACTAACTTATATAATATAACATCAAATTTGTAAAAAAAAATTTCCGCGCCTGCGGCGCGGAAAGGCTTATTTTCGTCCAATTTGCTAACGCTTTCCGCTAGCAGATTCAATCATTCAGTAAAAACGGAGCTAACGCTCCACAACAATAAAACATCATGTCTGAATATACAAACCTTGACGATGCTATCGCTCACCAAGAGTGGATAGCTGAACACTACATAGTGGATGTAGATAACGGAGTTATCATCAAATCGGAGGATTAAGATGAAAAAAGCTCCAACAATGCGCCTAATCCTCCAAGCCTGCTGGGCGACAGATACTAATCCGCATTGGATGTTCCTAGGAGAACACAGGCTAATCATGGATTGCATAGAGCAAGTCCAAGAAATTGAAAAAGAAAGCTGGAAGTTCAAGCGTAACTGGATATACAGAATCGCCAACTTGCACAATAACCAGATTTTCAGCATCAATAAAAATAACCTCAAATGAAACTCATCATCACTTCACTTGTCGTCGGTATCGTCGCAGAATTTGCCACTCTACTCTGGCTTGTAGATGGCATCGTAAATAAATAAGCCAACAACCCCATAAAACACCATGACACTAGCACTAGATCGGTTTATCGGACTGGCTCGTAACCGAGGCCAAGCAGTTGCAGCAATGTATCAGTATTACGAAGAGTTCGGCTGGGCAAAAGCAGATCCTTATAACAATCGTGTATTTAACTCGTTACACCCAGACGATCAAAAAGCTCTTATGAAAGCACGCGATCGTAAGATCAAGAAGTCGATGGAAGAAGCAGAGCTTATCCAGCGAGAGCGCGAGACAAAAGCTCGCACTAACTTCCTTAAAACTATCCTTGGTCGTAAACGCTTCAAAGCATTGCGCAAGTGCTTCAGTATTAAGTCCCTGTGGGATAGCTTCAAGCACAATCGTTGCAACACTGCCAGTGAGCTTCACAGCCTTGCAGAGCTTACCAAGACAGATGCAGTGTACTGGCGTGAACGTATTGGTCGCTTCATGAAAAATCGTGAACTGAACGAGATTGACCACCGCTGGATCACACAGCCAGAAACACCGCTTCATCTCAAGCTTCCTCTATATGCCTGCTCTGGCGAGCTGGAGGCTAACACAATGCACAAGTACCGCATTGCAAAGCTGTCTCGCGGCAAGCATGGGGGAACTGGTCGCGTTACTTGCCACTGGAGGCATTCCGATGGTCTTAACTTCGCCACAGATGGCGGAGGTCAGGCAGAAACTCAGTTCCATATCGAGCCAATTAAGGCAAAGATTGTCTGCGGTCTGGTCGAGACCCTCGGCCCTGTTAGCCGTAATGGAGGTCATATCCATATAAACTGCCAGAAAGACGAGCTTATCGGAGAGCGTGTGTATGACGCAATGCGTTATCACATGACTTGGATTCGCTGGATGGTTAACTACACCCGTCGTCACCATCACTGGAGCAATATGGATACAATCGCATCTTGCTTCGACCAAGCAAAGCGGGTCAAGGCTACCGCCTTGTCTTGCAACACTTGGGAGCGCACTGGAACCGTAGAGGTTCGGCTCTGGGGTACTACCAACAAGCCCGAGCAGTGGATCGGCAGAGCCAAGACCATGCAGGCTATAGCCAAGTGGTCGGAGACTCATGTGCCAGAACAAGCTGAGATTAACCAGTCCACTGAAGGCAGGGCTTGGCCGCTGTTCTTCCAATGGGCTGCTGTCAACGAACCGGAAGCTCTTGTGTTTATACTTAACACATTCCGCAAGAAGATCCGCTCTACCACGACGGCTAATGCAGATCGCGTTGCTTGTCAGCGTCTTATGTATGCCTTCGAAGAATCCGGCATCACTGTTCGCGGCTATCGCCGTCGCAATCGTGTCGGTGTCAACTCAAGCGCAGTCACCACCGCTTAATAGTGGTGACACAACCCTTAATCATTAAATACCATGTGTAAATTAGCAGGATGGACAAGCAGTAAAGATCACCCACTCACCAAGTCAGCAGCAGATCTAGCTCTGCAAGCTGCCCATGAGGTGATTAGCAAGTCAGAGCGTGATGGCTTCGGTTATGCCCAAGCTTCTAGCTCTGGGCTTCGCGCCAAGTATGTTAAGCCGCAGGAGTTCAAAACTCTGGACGGCTTACCAAATATGTACCGCAGGGCTGGCAAGGCCGCTGAAGCTTTCAGCACAACCTTCCGCACATCCCATGAAGGTATCTACAAGCCAGAGAAGAGCATGATCGTTCATGGTCGTACCGCCACTTGCGGTGTTAGCCTAGAGAATGTTCATCCGTTCCGGCGCAATGGCTGGACTCTGGCTCACAACGGCGTTATCGGTTATGACGGCCCAGATAAGAACAAAGCGCATAGCAAGATCACTTGCGACTCGCAACACTTACTTATCTGCATGGCAGACAATACTCCTACTCTTCAGCGTAAAGAGGATCTCAACAACATCACTGGCTATGCGGCCTTCCTTGCGCTTAACCCACAAGGTAAGTTGTTCGTAGCCGTTGACGACACCGCTCGTCTCTATGCCGGCATTACCAAAACTGGTCGCTGGATCTTCGGCACTACCGAATCCATCGTCGAGGCTATTGCCGATGTATGGAAGTGTAAGGGTGTTGAGGCATACCAGCTTGCAGACTGGACTTGGCTAGAGTTCGACGCTGTTAATCAGTCAGAGCCGGAGCTGTCAGACTGGAAGCACAAGAAAGCTAACCAGCGTCAGCTTGGCTTTGCCTCACAGTCGCTTGGCTCCAGTTGGGATCACTCAACATATCGCAAAAAGAAGGCTGGCGTTTCTAGCTTCGGATATGGTTCGCTTCAAGCCGGAAGCTGGCTATCAGCACGCGAGGCAGAAGAGCAACGCGAGCTTATCACAGAAGCAGATGCTATCGCAGCCGTAGAAGCAGCAGAAGCAGATGCTAACGGAGTTCCAGACTGGAGTCCCAGCCTTTGAGCGCAAAAAGAAGACTAGCAGAATGGATTCTCTGTATAATAATCTCGCTATGGCTTTCAGTGCTAACTGATTGCATTAAGAGATAAGCACAAAGGGAGCTTGGGCTATCGCCCAGGCTCCCTTTCTTTTTGTTTCTTATTCTAGTCCGGCACTTCGTGCCGCTCTACTTTGCCCATCGTCGCCTTCGCTTCGCTTCGGCTCCGAGGGCTTTTGCCCCGCTTACAGCGGGGCGATTGGACTTTTCCTTCGGGGCGATTGGCCCATTTGATTTGATCGTAATTATCGAGGTAAGACCTTGAGTTACACGACCTAGGGGTGTCGCCTTTGCCAGCTTCGTAGTATGGTACGCCTTTCATTTGTTTTTTAGTTTCTGGATCTCGTCGCGGAGAGTGTTGATTTGCTGAAGCAAATAACGGATGGCCCGTGCTGTATGGGCGCATGACCATTCGATAGATGCGATGTCTCCCTCTAGTGGCATCTCGTACTGTTTTGGCAACGGGCGGCGGGTGCGGATTTTCGGTTTTCTTACTTCGACAAGCTGACCCACCCAACGGATAGGGACAGGTAGCCAAAAGTAATTTCTTTCATACTCATCTCCATTCTCAATGTATTCCTTGGGAGATTTTATGCGCCATTCGGGTTCAACTGTTAAGGATTCCTTACTTGTTGGTTCCTCTGGCGCGGGGGCGAGTCGGAACTGGTAGAGCTTGAACAAAATCTCTGGGTCTTCATGCGCCTCTTTACTGCCAATGAGCTTCCTCCATTCTGGTTGGCTCCATTCGTTCTCTGGCGAGTAGATTTCCAGCTTCTCAATATATTTACGGAGCCTTGCGACCTCGTTGGTTTTCTCGGCGAGTTCGCGTTCTAGCATTCCACAGATCGAATAATGCACCCAATCAGAGGTTATTCGGTCATGGTTTTGCGGACGAGCGGCATCCGTCCTCGGCGTTGGTGTGGTGTCGGGGTTCATAGCTTCAGCATCCTCTCGGCTTGTTGAATATACAAATTGTATTTTGGATCTTCCCGATCTGGCTCCTCAATTATCAGCTTCAGAATAGCCCTTAAACTGCTAACAGTAGTCTCTAGGTCATACCTCTGCCCCTCCATCCATTGAAGCTGCTTCTTGAGGCATTTAATGCGGAACATGGGGTCTGGTTCCATGTCCCGCTCTTCGTTGATCTCTTCGCTCATTAGTCGTTGATGATCGCGATATAGGTTGATGCCGCAATGATGGCGACAATCACGATTGCTAGAATCATTTGATTGAATCCAGAATCTTTTCTGCTCGGCACAGAAGGCAGCTCTCCTTGTCTTCCTCGTTATCTGCCCCGTGGTTCAGTCCATTCTCTTTAGCTAGCACTCCTAGCATGAGGTACATATCTCCAAGGAGCTGCCACATATCGGGAGCTTTTGCGAATAGCTTGGCGAACTTGATTGATTCACCAATATCAATGGAGTTATCTAGGGTTAGAACTACTCTTCCGTTAGCGTCGAGAACTGTATCAGCATCGGCGCGAAGCGGGAACTGCATAGGAACTCTGATGTTTGTCTGGTCAATTCCAGCGGGGATAATAATGCTCATTGTATTTCAGTTGTTGGTTGTTGTTGGTTAGAGGTCTGGATCGCCATCGAATCCGTATCCTGTTGTTCTGGGTTCTGGTTGCATATTGTTAAACGCTCCTCTGGGAAGATCCGCTGACGAGCTTGGGATTCAGTAAAGCCTACCATCTGGAGAGACTCAAGCATTATCTCATCTGGTATCTCTTCGTAGGGAGTTTGAACATAGCGATCTAGGTGATCCCATCGGTTGCCGTTCAATCGTCCTCCAAAGAAATCCCACCAGATAATCTTTGCTGTTGCGTTGCGACGATCTACTGGGAGCATTTCTATCTGCTCCAGCCATTCTTCGGGCGTTCTCTTTTTCATTTTAGGTTCATCGGGTTTCCCGCAACTCTTCCCATGAGATCGAAGATGGCAGCGTAGGCTTCATCGCTGAAAGCCACCTCGCAAATCTTGGGTTTCTTTTTACCTCTAATAAACCGAAGCACCCATTGCCCTTTCGATCCATCGTGAGGTTCAGCATGACCAAAATAAACGGTTCGATGTTCCCTTCCCTGCTTCCATGAGCGTCCTATGCAATTTAATTGCGCTGATTTAGATTTCATTAGATGTAGTATTCGGCGAATTGCTTCTTATTGCGGATAACGCTACGCCTCTTGATATTCGCGCCGTCCTTTCGGAGTTCGTGGATACGAGCAGCCAGCCGGAAGCATCCGTACTTGGCAAGGGCCTCCAGCGGGGTGATTTTCTTCCGCTTTATAATGTGCAGATAGATCTTATGGGCTTGTGATTTGTTCGTGTGTTTCATCGGTTGTAGTATTTTAGGATTGTGTCAATTTCGTCTGCGATCTCCTTGGTTTTCCCAAGGGAGTTCATCCTCTTGATTTCCTCAAGGGACTTCAATAAGGCGATTATCTGGCCTATCAGCTCTATGGTCTTTTCTTCAGATTTCATTTTCTGCGTTGTGAATATCTTTCTTCGTTACCTTAATGGACAGGTTATACATCCAGAGTTCAAAGTTGTCTTTGTCGTCGCGCCATTTACGAGCTAGGAACTCCAGCATCTTCTGCTCAACATGGTGCTTGTAAAGCCATAGACCGAGGATGTAAGCCCCAGTGCATCCAGCGGCTCCGAGGATGGTTACGAGAATGTTCATTATCGTTCAATGATTATGACCTGTGGGGTCGGTTGCGGCTTGGGGTCTGACCATACTGCATCATAATAATGTTGCATCATGGTTGAATAAGCCGTCGGGGTTGATTGCTCCCTCTCCGTAGGGTAAACGGAGTGTAGTGAATATGGGTCGCAGGAGTTCCCCCTGCATCCATACTGATACTCATCGGCCTTCAGCGTGTGACCCAGCAGAGCGCACACGGCGGCGGCGTAGGAGGCGGCTTTGTAGTTCATTTCTCGATCTCCTTCTTTGCGAAGGTTGCAATGCGCAGAATCTCCTTGGCGCGAGGAACGGAAATGGTTATCTGATCCATTCCCATGCGCTCTGCCAACTTGAGCTGGCAACGGATGAGCGGGGCGACTGCATGGACTAACAGGTGTGTTGTTTTCATTTTATTACGGGGCTGGTTGATCCCCTTGAGACAAGTCTTTCAGAATCCAATCCAATGTCAAAATTTATTTTCAAAAAAAGAAAGCCGCCTGTAGAGCTAGTCTACAAGCGGCTTGGGGGATCATCGGTGTTTCATAGGGCCACATGACAGCCTGTTCCGGCCTCTCGCCGGACACCATGCCGATGATTAAAACGGAATGTCCTCATCAGCTTGAGGGGCGTAGCCGTTGGACTTGGACTGATTGTGTGCGCTGGGTGCAAACGCCTTCTTGGGGCGAGGAGGGCCAAGCTTGATGGAGAAGAAAGGCTTTCCGGCCTTGCTGGTCTTCTCCCAAATGCTGATCTCATAATCCTTGCCCTCTACATTGAGGGGGCCGGAGAATGCCGGAGCCTTGGGGTGTGCGCTGGCGACCTTGAAGGCCGCTCCTGTGTTGGTGTTGTCGTATGCCATAGTGGTTGATTTTGTTTTTAGCGTTCGTCGAATCGCATGAATGATTCTCTAAACTCAAGTGGGATTCTAGCCCTGCCACACGCCCTTGCAAGCTTTATATTTAAAAACCATCCGAAGGGTTGTTCTTGCTCC
>Ga0208107_1000038_pt1 | contig 15001 bp, 6 predicted proteins | sample CryBogCBE29Oct07_FD_184586 | JGI IMG/M metagenome (GOLD analysis project Ga0208107, IMG submission 184586) | Freshwater microbial communities from Crystal Bog, Wisconsin, USA - CBE29Oct07 (SPAdes) | ecosystem: Environmental > Aquatic > Freshwater > Lake | place: Crystal Bog, Wisconsin, USA...
TGCTAAATCCGGTTGCTAAGCCCGGTTTGCTAAATCCGGTTGCTAAATCCGGTTGCTAAGCCCGGTTGCTAAGCCCGGTTGCTAAGCCCGGTTGCTAAGCCCGGTTGCTAAGCCCGGTTGCTAAGCCCGGTTGCTAAACCCGGTTGCTAAATCCGGTTGCTAAACCCGGTTGCTAAATCCGGTTGCTAAATCCGGTTGCTAAATCCGGTTGCTAAACCCGGGTTGCTAAGCCCGGTTGCTAAATCCGGTTGCTAAATCCGGTTGCTAAATCCGGTGACTAAACCCGGTTGCTAAATCCGGTTGCTAAATCCGGTTGCTAAATCCGGTTGCTAAACTTGGTTGCTAAGCCCGGTTGCTAAGCCCGGTTGCTAAACCCGGTTGCTAAATCCGGTTGCTAAATCCGGTTGCTAAATCCGGTTGCTAAACCCGGTTGCTAAACCCGGTTGCTATATCCGGTTGCTAAATCCGGTTGCTAAGCCCGGTTGCTAAACCCGGTTGCTAAACCCGGTTGCTAAATCCGGTGACTAAATCCGGATGCTAAACCCGGTGACTAAATCCGGATGCTAAACCCGGTTGCTAAGCCCGGTTGCTAAGCCCGGTTGCTAAATCCGGTTGCTAAATCCGGTTGCTAAGCCCGGTTGCTAAATCCGGTTGCTAAGCCCGGTTGCTAAATCCGGTAGCTAAACTCGGTTGCTAAACCCGGTTGCTAAATCCGGTTGCTATATCCGGTTGCTATATCCGGTTGCTATATCCGGTTGCTAAACCCGGTTGCTAAACCCGGTTGCTAAATCCGGTTGCTAAACCCGGTTGCTAAATCCGGTTGCTAAAGCCGGTTGCTAAACCCGGTGACTAAACCCGGTGACTAAACCCGGTAGCAAAACACGGTGACTAAACCCGGTGACTAACCCGGTGACTAAACCCGGTTGCTTAACCCGGTTGCTAAACCCGGTGGCTAAACCCGGTGACTAAACCCGGTTGCTAAACCCGGTGTCTAAACCCGATGACTAAACACGGTGGCTAAACCCGGTGACTAAACACGGTGTCTATGCCCGGTGACTACACACGGTGTCTATGCCCGGTGACTACACACGGTAGCCTAGTAAATCAAATAAAGCAGCAACTACAAAGATGTACATAATTTGATATGTCGTACAAGTGCCCAGAGACACATATTCAATCAATATCAGGAAAATCAGTTGGGAAAGAAATCTAGGATAGTGTGAATAAAGAACTCTCATGAGCTATTACGGCGGACAAGAATATAGACAATAAGTCTATATACACCGTTGCCTAGCCTAGTAATTCAAATAAAGAGACAACTACAAAGTAGTACATAATTTTTCCGATATGTCGTAAAAGTGTCCAAAGACACATAATCAATATCCTTAAAACCAGTTGGACAATAAATCTAGGATAGTGTGAATAAAGAAATACAATAAAAAGCTACAAGCGTAAGAAAAATAGAAATATAGCTAGATGGCTTGAAGAGAATATGTTTTTGTATATTTATATTAAATAAGAAAGAAACATGATATAAGAAAGAAACTTAGATTGCTAGTAGGAATTTTATTTGTGACAATTCTCAGGCAGATAATTGAAAACAAACGGATAGAAAAAATCCGCAATAAAAAATAGTGGCGTCAACCAGCAAGCTCCCATATATACGAAGCAACGAGTCCCGATACAAACAGCAGCCACTTGTTGGGGTCCTCTTGTAGCTACTAGATATAGATATTCCAACAATTGATTATCTTGTGTTCGGTTTTGTATATATATTGCAAATATTAAATACCTTTTTAAAGTTGAATTAGAAGCAACAGCCTTGTTACTGAAGAATAGACAGGCGATCGACTAATCGTATATTAAACAGAAAACTTATAATTTATTACTGCGGTCCAAAATAAGGTGCAGACCTGCAGCTTATTTTGACCCCCCCACTATTATAAGATATCTTCTACGGTCCAAAATAAGGTGCAGATCTGCAGCTTATTTTGACCCCCCCACTATTTTAAGATATCTTCTACGGTCCAAAATAAGGTGCAGATCTGCAGCTTATTTTGACCCCCCCGCAGCATACGAGGAAAACAAGAAGAATGGATATGGAGGGTCAAGAGGTTTGCTCTAAAGTACTAGGAGATGAAGAAATTAATAAAAATAATATAATATTGCTAGAAAACGGCATTACAATGGAAGTACCAGAAAAAATTCTACAAGTTTGTGAAGCGATAACAAAATTAAACCAAACCAAACTCTTATCAATGACTAAGTTGAAAAATTTAATGGTAGACGAAATAATTAAACAGGGATGTGTGACGACAGAAGAATTCAGTGAGATGTCGAAACCGTATCTGCTAATTTACGTCCGATATGTGGCGATTGGTGAACTTCTCTCAACAACCGACGAGGAGGATTATCCAGAATTATTTTCGCATGGCGGCAATGACCTCTACATAAAATATCAAGATATGTATGTTGAGAAGAAAGGGTCCGGACAACAAGTGGTCAGAAGGAATCGAATAAAATCGAACGAAGCTTCAGGTAACTGTTTGGGTTACCTCTACTGTTTAGTTTTCTGCTTACAGCTAATATTTACTCTATTATTTGATTCTAGCGTTAAGGCAATTAAACGAAAAGAAGAATGCATTCTCTCGGACGTTGAGGTTACAGTTTTTATATAGAATAGAAAAAAAAAGTAAGTTTTCTTTCCTAATCTCCAAACAGTAAGTGAATAAACTATTGTACTTTTTTCAGCATTACACCAAGTAAAAGACACTAGCGCGCACACCACTCTTAACAGCATACGTCGTGGAGATACGGAACTTGATAGCGCTTCATATGGTATCTTTTCCTACCGCTGCCAGTGCCTCCCCACCGCCTCCCATCACTTCCTACCGCTGCCTGTGCCTCCGTTACGCCTCCAATCACTTCCTACCGCTGCCTGTGCCTCCCCACCGCCTCCTATCACTTCCTACCACTAAACCACTCAATCTACATGCATTAGGTGCTGCGGCGGAGGATACGGGAACCGACAACATTCAAAATATTCAAATAAATCAACCAACAACAATATTTAACCATATCGTCAACTTTTTTAGCGGCGTTGGTCGAAGCGGCTCATCACCTCTTCCTTCTACCAATGAGGGCTCATCACCTATTCCTTCTACCGATGATTTGAACAGTTCATCTCGTGTACAAATGGATACAAAAATTTTCAAATTAGCAGCTGAGGATATTGATAACGATAAAGATTTGCAAGATGTCGAACTCAATAGAGAAAATGCTTCTGACGTTGAGGATTCTTGTGATGTCCAATCTGGTCGTGATGAGGACTCTGGTGGTGACAACGAATCTGTTGAGGACTCTCGTGATGTCGAATCTGGTCGTGATGAGGAGGACTCTGGTGGTGACAACGAATCTGATGATGAGAATCCGAATGAGAGCAAAAGTGATGAGAATGTTGACGACCTTATGTTCGGTCAGGTATTTATGGAGGAAGTAAGGAACTCCACTGGCTTTGACATGGCTGCTCATAGATTTATTATGGACGAAGAATATGCATTGTACGTCGCCCGATCTGGGATATCTGGAGAGGACGATTTCAAAAATGACTTGGACGATAAAGGAGTGTTTGCAGCTCAGGATATTCGGTCTGGTATGAGGGTGGAGTATGTTGAGGGCGAGAGGATAAAAAGCTATCAAGAATTTATGAATTTGTCGTCCAATGACTATTACTTCTTGGTGCTAAATGAGAGACTTGGGTTTGCTATACTTGAGTATAATCCAGTTAAAAATCCGCGTTATCGTTCCTCTAAAATGGCGTATGCGAAGAAAGGAACAACTGTTGAAACTAATGTTGAAGTGCGATACGATAGTGATAATAACTTGGAATATGCTACAACGTATGAGGTATCTCGGCACCAGGAGTTGGTTGTTGCATTTGATAGATCAGAGAACCAGAATAAGGTAGAAGCGCACTTTTCTAAACTTTCCAAGTGTGCCCTTGTGACCCAAGTAGCTCAAAGGTCTGCCCCGGACTCTTCCCAAGTTTCTTCGAAGGCACGGACTTCATTGCGGCGGATGTCATCCTCCTTAGCATCTAGTAATGTCCATTCCATTTTCCCTTTAACCGAAGTCGCCAATCAACTCATCGCAGGTGCAGAATTAAACTATTGCCGGCATATAATTACATACGGTATAAACATTCTTGAGTCAACACCTTACAGTCAAATGCTGAAGGATATTCATGCAATAAAAAAGCACCAATATCGGAATGCTTTATACTTCATTGTATATCAGATATCAAACCTTTTTGACCGGGATGCCCTACGAGAGAGATTAAATGGTCTAGATGGTAGTATTGTTCAGAGTGAACTTAAAAAAATGGCGTTGGTGAATAAAAATAAATTCAAACCGCTGGTGCAGAAAGTTATTGTGAACAAAAGCTACCTTTCCTTTTGTAACCATGTGGTGAGTAACAAGGCATTACAGGAAGAGGAAGAAACTGATCTGGAATTCCGAACGATCGAAAATATGGTAAGGGGAACTTGGAAAGAAATGGACGAACTTAAGTGGAATAACCTTGCTTCATTTGGAGGAGGATTTGGACTTTATATTTCAATAGTTACTACAGCGCGGATAATTAATTTTATTCGTAAATACTTTCACAATGAAATATGCAAGTTTAAGTACTATGTAGACATTGGAGTAGGATGTCCTTATCTTATTGCCAGTTTACTAACTGCAATACCGCATGTGTCCTGCGCCGGCTTAGATTTTCCTGATGTTGTTAAGGCTATAAAAGAGAAAATCAGCTTTTCATCTAGCAAGTGTTCATTTTTGAAGAAAATCAGCTTCGAGGGGCGAGACGTTCTTGAATGTGATGAAAATTTGCAAAGGGATTTACAAAAGTGTCAGGTAATTACGAATTTAGTTGGTATAACAAGGGTAGACGAATACGTTATAAAGAACGTACTCCCAAGGTCATCTTGCAGGATAATAATGTTTCGTTCTGCTAAGGAATTTCCAAAACTGCACGAAGAGTGGCTGAGTTCATTAGGATTTAAACTAAGAACAATTAACGGAACATTACACAGGAGTAAGGAGGAGAAATTCTATGTGCGCGTCTACTTCCAAGAACGATATGCAGATGATCCAGAGGAACTTTTGCCAGAGCTTAACCCAAGTTTGTTGGTGGATAAGGAGGGTGCTATACGCACTGCAATTCTCGGAAATGGACGCGAATACAAGACGCTTAAGTTTCCTGAGTCAGAAAAGGATTTCGCAATAAGAATAAATTCGCTTGTTGCTAAGGTTTCCCATCCCAGAATGTTGACACTAGAGCAAGTTAAATCAGGCCTTTTGCCACTTCTTAAAACAAACAAACGTGCTTTGGCATTTGTAAAGAAGTTGATGTTTAATAACTTTCCTGATAATGGTAAAGGACGCTTAAGAAAGGACGCTGTTGGAGATTCTGGTAAGGTAGAAGAAAACGAAGGAGAGGTCTCTGATGGAAACGATGGAAAGAGTGCGTCTGATGAATCGATGAAGTCAAATGATTGCGAAGAATTCGACTGGTTAAATGATGAAAAAGATTCTAACGCTGGAAGAGAGGACCCTCACGACAGCATTGTTTCTGATGCAATCATAAGTAAGAAACGACCGATGAAGAGCGCGCCCGGAAAATCAATCTTGGCGGAACTTTCGGTATCTAATGATGCGGGAAGCAGCGTCGTTAACTCATCGTCAACTCAAACTCATCGAATGAAGGAGACCGAATTCCCAGTATCTGATAGTAATGATAGTAATGCCCCAGCAGATGTTAAGGGAGGTAGCGTTAATCCCTTAGCATCATCGCAATCGCAATCTCATGTAGTAAAGGAGGCCTCAACCATGTCGAAAAATGTAACCGAAATCTCAGGATCTGACGGCCAAGACAGTAATGAGTTAGCGCAACTTCCTCTATTGAAAGAATCCTCGTTGCTATCGTCCGCTGAGCCCTCAGCGTTTGTAACCCCCCCAAGTAGTCCAGCTGCAACAAATTATCGTTTCATTCGCGCTACACAAATAGAGAGAGTAAGTGTTGAAACAGAAAAATTGCGCCTTGTACTGAATGGGGATTATTTTGCAACTACACCAGATTTGGGGGTTGACGTACAAAGCGCTAACGAGCTTGTGGACTACCTAATGAACGGTGACATAACATTTTCGGTTTCCATAAAATGTAAACCAGATGGTTTCAAGGGTGAAGTGTGTAGGGGTGATGGAACTTGCGCCTATCAATTAGCGTATCTTTTGCCAATATTGATCAGATTAAAGGCTAAGGATTGGCCTGATTCGTGGTGGTTGGAGAAGGAAGGAGAACTTTCAAATTTTAATGGGTTTTTACGTGAAAAAGTTTTAATGCTAAGACAGAACTCATCTGTGGAGTTTATCGAAAAAATTGAGAGAGTTCACAAGTGGAAAACTAATCCTAGAACAAAAAACCGCATCATAGGTCTTAAGGACTGGGCCAATCAGGATGACTTTATCCAACTGATCGATACCAATGTTAAAACTAGTCTGTGGTGGAATAGTAAAAACTCGCCTGAATGGTTAACATTATCCTGGAAAAGTTGGGCTGAGAAATCTGCCATAGATACCAGCGATTCGTTTTGCACTGTAAAGATGAAAGATTTTAGAGAAGTTTTAGAAACGAAAATTGTTGGTATCGTTCAAGATTGTAGTGGTGTTGTAGGTGATGGCGATCAACTTCGACATTTTTTCCCTGGTGTACTTCCTGATATTTCGATTGAAGATATAGACTATGCGACGTCTTTGTTATGCGAAAATCTTGCCAAGGTTTTTTCGAGAGATTTGGAAGATCTCGGTGAAATACTATATTCCGACAAATCACCTTTGAGAAGAGGATCTAGAAAACGCGTCCCTACGAGTAATAATACCACTCCCGTCCACAATAGGAAAGTTGTTAAGCGCAATACCCCAAAGAATGATAACGCGAAAGGGACGAAGAGAAAAGCGATGAAATTAGGTGCTGATCAAAAGAAGCAAAAGACATATAGCACTAATCCTTCCCCTATAACACCGTTGCGTAGACCTAATGACTGGCAAATTCAATATCATAAGCTTGGTATCGGTGAGCACGAAGTCAGACTGTTGTTGCGTCGAAAAAGTGTCAACGATTTGATTGTTGACTTTCGTCTAATGAACTTATACTACGGTGATGAGGCAATGCACCCCCTGTATAATAAAGAAACAAGTAAAAAAGTGCATATCTTCTCTGCTCTTTTCTACAAAAGCTATAGGGGACAATCTGGGAATTCAATGATTTATTCAGAGGCTAAGAAATTTACGGGAGACGTCAATATTTTCACAAAACAAATCATCATGATTCCTATCGGGTATGGTATGCATTGGAGCCTTATAGCAATCTGTAATCCTGGAAAAGTAGTTGGCGAAAGAGTTAATGATATCACCGGTGAACGAGATAACATGAATTCAGCGATTGGACAAGAAACTTCTAGCACGGTTGACGTTCTCCCTCCTTGCATATTGCATCTTGACTCATTGTCGTCGTCATCTATTCATAATACAAACAGAATTTGCAACGCGATCAAAACATTCATGGACAACGAATGGGCTTCAAAGTTCCAGAAAACCGTGGAACCTGGATACTCAGTTGTAAAAACCTTTACCAGCGGATTAATTACTATTGACTGTCGTGGCATGGTAATTTTTCCTACTTTTTGAGTTTTTTTTTCCTAACTTGTCTATATAGACCGCCAAACAGCGAAATGGTGTTGATTGTGGGATTCATGCTGTTCTTAATGCAGCTCTAATATACGACAGACTGCTTACACAACCGTTAATATCTGTTCAAGGCTTTAATTCTTCTCAAGAAGACAATGCTACGCGAATTTTAGAACGCGCTTTGCATAATGATGAACCTTTAACAAACACAGATGTAGAGCGCGATGAGATTGCTGATTTAATTTCTAGGTAATATCTTCAATTGCAGCCTATATAAATTTTCTCATGTTCTCCTCCTCGCTAGGCTGAAGCAGCGAGGAGAGGGCGCGGTGACATCATCATAATCGTCGTTCATCCCATTCTTCTACCACTTTCCCACAAGAAGGAGGTCATCTCCTTTTTTGCTTAACCATCCGGCCATCTGAGGAAGGAGAAGTTGCCTGGCGCAGTGACATCATCATAATCGCTCTTCTTATTCTTCTACCTGTTTCCCAAGAGGAGTTCGTCTTTTTGTCTGCATGTTAACCATCCGGCCACCTGAGGAAAGAGAGGGTGCCTGTCTAGTAGTATCATAGTAGTAAAATTAGTAACTAAATTATTTTTTCTTAACTTAACTTGCTTGTAACTTGCTTACTACATGCGTAAGTAATGCTAGCTAGTACTACCATATAGGAACGACGAAGGTTGTAGTAGTAATAAGCAATTGGACTCACAATTAATCATATTTTATTATCGGGAGTCATAATTATCATCGTCCTCAAAAATGCTATCACCGTTGTGGTTCTCTGCTGCCCCGCCGCTGCCACGACTCCCACCATGTACTTGAATATTGCCAAGACTCCATCTCGCCATAAACTCAATTTGCTCAGCCGTAGATTTAACAAAAAATTCCTCTTGGACAACTTCCTCATCCCAGCCAGTTCTGTCAAAGAAAATCCGATCAATCATATAAAATGTATCGTCTGGTTTAGGCTTATTTCGATTAATGTATGAAGAGGAATCTTTGAACGAGGGAACGACCAATACAAGACGAACAATGGATTCAACAGGTATAAAGTGGTACTTAAATTTTGTCTTCACAAGAGGATGACCTGCCCAACAAAATTGCTTTCCCAAAATTGTTGATTTATTAATCTTCTTTTCCGCTTTTTTTGATTTCATAGGGTATAGCTCTTGTCCCAGGCAGAATATGTGATCGACTTTATTATCGCTATTTTTGTTTTCAATTAAAATAAAGAGTATCAGCTTTAACAAGATCGTTGTGGTAATTCTGTCATCTCCTTGCTTGCTCCGGCGACTTCTACCGTCGCTTAGCGAGTCCCTATCTGACTCCTCATCTGCTGATGAATCAACGCTTATTTTTACCAGGGCAAAGTCATATTTGGATTGAAACAATTCATTTCGTGCCCTGTGGATATTTCCTCTGGGAGTTGCAAACAGCTTACCTTGACCAAGGGAAGTATTAGGATCACTGCAGTATTTTAATGCCCCTACAAATTTAGTACTGTACTCTCTCATAACCTCGTCATTTCTCCAATCTATATCACAGCTGTGTGAGACCGCTGATGCAAAATCAATATCATACATTAATCCAAGAAATTTCTGCACCGTATTTATAGGCTCATAAGATGTGACATGATCCCATCCAGTACTTAACTGCAAACTTCTTGTTGAGTAATGTAAAGTAAAGGGTACCTGTGCATGATGATCCAAGGGGGAAAAATGTATACCATCATCGAGGGTATCAGATTGCATGTCTTCAAGTATTTGTCGAGGCTTCAAACGAATTTTTACAATCCGATCAAGATGCTTCGAATGATTATTCAAATTACATTTCAACAGCATTTCCAAGCATAGTGACTTTTGTCGTTTACTCGTGACGCTATACACACCAGTGGTTACTGAACGATGAATGCCTTCCCACGAAGATGTATCACAATGATTTAGGCTTCCGAAATATCGGATGGTATCTTCAAGGTGAAAGATTTTATGGGGATTTCTTTGTTTACACACTTTTGTATGATCTAAATCAAACGAGAGAAGAGCAACATTTAAATCCCATACCAGCATATAATGGGTGTAAAGATTTTTAATCTTCTTTGAGAACACAAGTAAAGATTTTTCGTCCCATTTGGATCGTTTTGCATCAAAGTAACAATCAAGTACACTGCAGATTGCACGATGTACACGCCCTTGAATATCCTCGATCTGGTTTTTCTTCACTACAAAGTTTGAACTGGGAAGTATTTTAGAATCATGCCCGATTGCATAATGTATTTGTATTAATAGCGATATGAATGAAGTTGATTTATAACCACCAAAACTTCCAGTTGAATGACTTCGGCTAGAGGCATCGATAGCTAAGTAACGCATAATACCTTCTTTAAAATATGTCCAATGAACATGGGGCATTTCTTGAGTAACGTATTCAAAATTAATAATCCTTCTATCAAATATGTACCCAGCATCTTTATACAAATCACTTATTTTACTTACTGCGTATATAATCGATATGATACTTTTTACCAAAGACTTCATTAGACCAGCACAGAAGTTATGCAACAAGTCAGGAGGAGTGGCTCTGAAAATGTTGTTGTTGCTATCGCCCATAGGTGCAAAAGACATGGGATTGACAAAAGGATGAATGTTCTGTGCTTTCAAGTACTTAAGATTACTCTCTTCAGATCTTGACAATACTCTACCACTTGCATGCTCATATAATGACCGCTCCGCTTCGCAGCACCTTTTAATTATGTCATTTGCGTCCCTTGGAAGATGGATCTTGTCATTGTACAATCCATCTTTGTAAGAATATGTGCAATATATGCAACCATGTATACAGTTACCGCACTCTAATCCGGCTTGTCTGTGTTGCTGCGGATCATCGCCAACAAAAAAAGCTACACAAGGAAAAAAGGTCTTAATCCCTTTACCTAGTACATGCATTTGGATACCAGTTTCCCAATGTTTCCGAAGACCCTTAACAATTTCCTTCCAGTACTCCCTTTCAACTAACAAGTCAAATCTGCGGATCTCCAATTCAGCTTCAGTTTTGCTAAATATTTTGTATAAGTGGTCTCTTAGAGCTGCCTTAGTGTTGAGTAAGTTAGGCAAGTATCCAATAACACATTTCGAAATATCCTTGTCAATCAATTCATCTGAAAAGTTGCCGGTAGTACACATTACTGGAGTCACATTGTTATGAATATGATCGTTTAATTGAACTCCATCGGAATAGAAAATTAATGGCATTATTTTACCTTCCGGATTTTTTTTTCGAACTATTTCTTCGGTATTCTTACACCAAAGGCTACACATTACTTCACTATATATATCAGATGCATTCAACGAGCTTCGATTATTAAAGTATTCAAAATAAATTTGATCTCGGTATTTAAACATTATTTCCGGGTTAACAAATAGCTCACTTATAAGTTCCATTGGGTCTCTTAAATAAAGTTCTACCTTTTTCAACTGCGCGAATCCATCGTAGGAGTCTATCTGCCACCCTGGTGGCCATTGAATTTGCAAAGTGCCATATTGGTATAAGTTTAAACATTTTTTAATCTGATTAGAGACCCCAACGGTACTTCTAGGTACAATACTTTCGATTCCATTTCTCTCACACAGTTCATGGTGCAAATCTAAGTGATATTGTTGACCTCTTCTCGATAATTGGTTAGTAATCCAAAAGAGGTAAATTGAGATATTATCAATCATCACTGCATCAAATTTATTATAATATTCAGTTCGAATTATCGTTATCATTTCTTGGAAGCTCTGTGCAGATAAGCATTTAACACCGTATGTTGCTTCGTAGAAGTGTTCCTGATATTGAACATACTGATTTGCGCAAGCTTGAATTAATGCTTTTTTATCATCCCCAAGACTTTGTGGTTCAGCATCATTCTCGTCACAAATATCACCTAATTTATCCACCACTGAACTCGCTTTACTATAGGTTACATTTGAATCAAAATTTGATAAAAAGTAAGTTTTAAATATATCTGACTCGTTAGATTCAGCAAAATGCTCAACAATATCATGAATTTCACCCAAATCACTCATATCTTCGCATTCATCAAAAAACGTTCTTGCAACTTGGCAGTCCTTCTGAATGGTAGACGAACTGTTTTTATAATTGACACATTTTTTTCCAGCTTGATGACGAGCTAAAAAGGAAGGAGGATATGTTCTTGTAATGCCTTTTTCTGAATAGCAATAATCACAAATAACCTCTTCTGCATTTACGCACTGACTGATTTTCTTATCGATATAAGTTCTAGACCTTGTTGCAGGTTGGTCACTCAAGGAAATTGCAGATTTCGCATTTTTAGCTCTAGCTTTCGTAGATTTCGAACTCTCTTCCACTCCTGATGCCAACAACATACGATCTTTCTCTTCCGATTCTTGTGGGTGATCTTCATAGTATTTTTTTATTCTTTCTTGTAATGCCTTATCCTTGTAGAATTCTTCCACATCACTATTATCTTCAAATCGTCTCTTAATCGACATATGTAATTTTTTGGTTTGAGGGGTGGGGGGTAAAATAAGGTGCAGATCTGCAGCTTATTTTTGTCCATTCAAGATACTTGCAAATTAAGGTATGCACTAATTTTTAACCCACTCAAGATACTCTACAATTTTTGAATTCAAAAGCAGCATTATTATTACTGGTTACTGGCATGCACCATAGTGACTTTATTGATAGCCTTCTTGAGCTACCACCTGAGCCTTTGAGAGATTGTTGTCTAGATGATATTCCTACCTCTCCTGCGAATGGGAAGCGCAGGGGTAGTTCCAACCGTACTTCTAAGAGATTTCGAAGAGACACTTCAGGACTCACCCTTCTTACCGAAAAAGTTCTAGGAAAGGATGATATTGGAGTAGATCCAATGGTTAAAGAGAAAATACTAAAAGCACCGCAGTTTCATATCGGATCTCGTGGGCCAAAAGAAACGTTTTTCTTATGGATTACGGTACCACGACCTGGAAGGGAAACGTCAGTGAGGTATTTCCCTCGCGATGAAATTCGGTTTCTTACCAGAGCGTGCTACATATATCTCGCACACGACCTCAATCATCATATCCTACTGAGCAAAACGAACATAAAGGTACTACAACTCTGATTTAATATGTGTTTTATATCTTTTTTCTTACAGATGTACCTAAATACATCCCTAGTTCCTGGAATGAAGATCGTACCTGATAATTTGTATGTAGCATTAATGGAGAACAATTCTTTTTCCAACTACTTAATGAAACTTAAGAGGAATTTGGGAACACACATAGGAAATGTTTTTAGGAATCCGATTACTTCGTTCCCATTCCTCCACAGTTTACCTCATGATTCGATTGTGGAATTTTTCAAAGCTATAAGCTCTCAGCGAGAAGCCATGAGTACTGCCAGTTTTCCATATGAAGCCGACACAATTCCAGATTTAAGGGGGCTCCAAAAGGCGATTGCATTTAAAGGCATACATGGGTGTAAGTATCAGACGATAATAGAAGCTGCAGCCTTGAAATTGAAGATCTGGAATTACAATAAGGCGGACCCAAAAGGTAAAAAATACAACCTCTTAAATTCCTGGAGTGAAATATTTGGTGAATATCGTGTTGAAACGTTATGAGGAAGTGTTAATCAACTCGTGTTAACGGTGTAATTATGCAGGAATTTAAGATGTTGTATTTCTTCTGCAATTCAAGCATATAGGAAATACAACATGTTAAAATCCTGGATAGTTACCCTTATCGTTCGATGTGATTAGGTCTCCTCTTGACTAATCGTGATAAACGACTTCATCTAAATTTCATTGTTGGGAATTTTAATATTTTGTCACAATATCTGACGCAATTATCTTTGTAAATCAGATAATAATGGCAAGGACTGCTTTATCGAGTCTACAATGTGTGAAACTGAAGCCTTGGTACTTGCGCTCTTTTCGCAGACAATGTTTACAGCAGAAACCGGTAACTATTCGTTTGGATCGTTTGGATACAGTTTCGAAAGGATTAGGCCACTGATAATTTTTTACTCCCAAATCTTACGAATGCAAAGAAACAGAGCAAAGGCGGAGGTACAAATGATTAGCTTCCTTCAAATGGAGAGGCATGCTCTCTTTGCTAGTTGGGGTGTAAGCGTGAAAACTTTATTTGATGGTCGCGACTCCAAAGGAAGATTCTCTAGTGATTCAGCTGCTCTCAGGAACGAATTAGAGCATCTTGGTCCTGACCATCATTTTTCTCTTGATGATATGGTTGAATACAGCGGTGATGATCAGAAACGTAACGAAGATGAAACGGACTCTAGTGACGACGAAGAATACGACGTTAGTGCGAAGAGACAGAAGGCATGTTAGTAGATATAAAGTTCATAAGTGGTAACCCGAGTAAACAAAGAAAATTATTTTTAAACATTTTCCTGTGATAAACAAAACTTATTTTTTAACGAGATATTATTCGCCTGCTACCACTATTAGAGGTAAGTTGCATAACAACGATATTGATTGCTGAAATTATACATTTTTTCAGTGGACTGCTATGGACTAAAAACAAGTCCGATTGGTAAGTCTGTTTGAAATCGGGAAATCTGTTTAAGTTGTTCTTTTTTCATTAGGTTGTAATCATTAAGCAACTAGTAGGAGTACCGGAGGTAAGTTGTCTTGCTGTATTGATACTGACATTACCCTGTTTTTCCCCATAGATTGCTAGTACTTCTGTTTAAACAAACTAGTTCGATTGGTAAGTCGCTATACTTTTGCCTGGTATTCTGACATTTAAGTTGTATTTCTTCATTAGATTCCTATTATTAAAAAACTACTAGGAGCACGATTGGTAAGTTGTCATGCTGTATGATATTTTTCCCCAGAGACTGCCTAGGAGGTTGCACTGTCGCTATAAATATTTAAGTGAATATTTTTTCTTTATATTCTTCTTTATTCGCCTAGTTTAGTCATCGGATTTAGCAAACCGGGTTTAGCAACCGGATTTAGCAAACCGGATTTAGCAACCGGATTTAGCAACCGGGCTTAGCAACCGGGTTTAGCAACCGGATTTAGCAACCGGGTTTAGCAACCGGGTTTAGCAACCGGGTTTAGCAACCGGGTTTAGCAACCGGGTTTATCAACCGGGTTTAGCAACCGGATTTAGCAACCGGGTTTAGCAACCGGGCTTAGCAACCGGATTTAGCAACCGGGTTTAGCAACCGGGTTTAGCAACCGGATTTAGCAACCGGGTTTAGCAACCGGATTTAGCA
>Ga0208107_1000039_pt1 | contig 14919 bp, 9 predicted proteins | sample CryBogCBE29Oct07_FD_184586 | JGI IMG/M metagenome (GOLD analysis project Ga0208107, IMG submission 184586) | Freshwater microbial communities from Crystal Bog, Wisconsin, USA - CBE29Oct07 (SPAdes) | ecosystem: Environmental > Aquatic > Freshwater > Lake | place: Crystal Bog, Wisconsin, USA...
CTTAGAGAGATATCATCACTATGGCACTAAAACAGTGTATGCCAGGACAAGCAAAAGGTATGCCAATCTGCCGTTTGAAATGCTTAATGGTATAGTGCTTAATGGTATAGTGCTAGAGGGTTGCGCGGTTTGAAAACTCGTTTCGTATCGCGGCGAAAACAGGAAGACCATATTCAGCTATTGTGTGACTCACTCTCTTCACAAATCGATCCTCAATCGGATCTAGATTATAGCCGCTGACAGAACGAGTTCAAGCGCGCAAAAATATTGTTTACAGAGAAATCTAATTCAAATACACGATATTGAACCAAGACCATATATTACATTAGGTATGGATACAGCGCTACTCAGAACAGATATTTGCTAGCGAAGAAAGGTACGCACAACTTGCATGCAGCCAGCTTACCAGAGGGCCAATGAGAGCGTCTTGGCCCGTCTCAACAGGTCTGGGCGTTCAGGGAAGTTTCTCGAAGGTGGCATGGAAAATCCTCGCTCGGCAAGGCGGCGGGATATAACCTTGGTTATAGTCGAGTGCAATAGTACGCCAACCTGACGACGAGGCAAATCAAAAATATATAAGTAAAATTTTGGCGGAGCAATCAAATAATGGCAGAGCGCTTCGTAGATTCTTTTACCTTCGCGAGAGACTCCACCAAGACAGCATCAGCGAGAGGTGTCCACCAGTAAATAGGTGCATTATCTAATCCACCCCCACTATAACAAGACGAAAAAAAATCGCGCAAGGTGTCTACCACATTGTGTCCCTCTTTCGAAATCGTAGAGACAACGGCATGAATTATTGTCATCCATTCAATCTGCAGTAACTTAAGCCTCGTCCTTTTCGCGACATGTTCACCCTCTGAGCTCGTGTACGCTGACGAAACAACTTTATCTAAAGTTATATCGTAGGTACACATCGTGGCGTTGTACAGGTCATTCAAGCTCAGAACTCGATTCTTTCTGCCTTCCCGTGACTGGTATTTCTGAAATAGCAAGGGATTAATGAAGCAGAGATCGAATTCTGGATAATTAACAGCGATGGTTTCGAGTGTCGTTCCCGCGTATCGATCCAATGACTTGAAAAAGTCGAATGAGCTGCGCAAGCTTCCCAATATTGAATTCGAAGCGATCGGTTGATCATTCCCCAGATTGCTTGTATACTCCGCTCCTTTCTCGATAGAACGATCAGTCTTATCTTCTTTACTTCCAAAAGTTAAGTAATTAATTTTAGGGAAAGAGATGACTGCAGCACCGTCCGACTCAGCCTGTTCTTTAGACTTGTTTAATTTAATACGGAATGTTGCTTTCGAAGACTCGTGTTCATAAGGTAAATCTTCGTTTCCAGGTGAAACTCTAAAATCGTGTCCACGAAATGTATCCACAGTCAATGGCACGAGGTGGTGGCCCGAGGGAAGAGCGGCAATAACCGTCATCGCGTTCTTACAATACGTCTGATATGCCTCGAACTGCTCTGCAGTTAACGAGCTGCTTCTGGTTCCCTCATCGACGATTAATTCTAGAAAAGACGTATAGTTGGAGAAGAAAAATAACTTCCTGTATACCGCGTGCTCGGTGACGCGGGATGCGTAACTGTTGAAGGACCACTGCCCTTTCTTATCGTTGGGAGTGTGGAATAGGTAACATATCATTGCGTCCTTACACGCCCGTTCTACATCCACTAGCGTCCACGTTAGCTCTAAATAGGATCCAATGCCTTCCCAATTTCCATAGCCGAACAAAGCGATTGTTTCAATGAAGGCGATATACTTCGCGAGATCCCAATGCATGGTTTGGTACGAACCAGTGAAGCCCTTTATTGTCGAGAATTTACGGGATTTACTTGAAGCCATTCCTTTATTAGACTTCCTTTGCCCAACCTAGATGAGCAAAAAAGTCAATATTTCCACAACAGCCGCAGATTCAAACATGAAAAATTAATGGTAGCGACGGTAACATGTTCAACGCAATACTTGTTCACTAAACCGTAAAACGATAAGAGTGATTTGAGTACACACTTTTATGAAAACATTCACCAAACCAACACTAACATCAAGCATCACACTAGAAAATCTGCGGATATTATGTTCCGCAACCGTAGAAAATATTCGTAGAAGTACGGCTATTCGAAAGAGCAATTGTATTCATAAAAAATCTAACTCAAATAGAACACCTGGTCGACCTCCATATCCACAGCTTCTTCGCTCCCTGTGTCGTTCGGATCAAACTCTTCGTCGCTATCGTGTACTGCACGAGCAGCAATCAGGCTCTCATTGTATGCACCCGGGGCGGTTACGCGACATCGACGTTGGGAGGGCTGTGGCTGCACCACTGGATTGGACGCTATACCTACTACCTGTAAATGAAGTCCACACAAACGCAAACATACACAATACAGAAAGCATCAAGTTTCCATTACAATGAAGTGACGGAGCAACGAGTGAATGTGTATGATGGTGAAAGTATTATTACTTTAGACCAGAAGTCTGGATCATCTACAGCGACGTCGTTGGCCGCGCCCGTATCTCCCGCTGCCACAAACGACGCCTAAAGATTCACATGTAATTACAGAAATGCGATTCTTCTATGGGAGGCTTTTAATCATATATTAAGTGTCAAGCGGGCCATATCCTAGGCCAACTCACGGTGGAAAACGAGGACGCTGTCGCGGCACCTACGTCGTCCCCACTCCTCTTATCATGAATGATTACGGCCGATCTCTGAGCAAGTAGTAATACAAAAAGATCGAGAATAAAATTAAAACTTCAAAAGTGAAAGTATTGAAAGCAAACTTTTGTGAAATGCCGTAATTAAGTACCAACTTGCAGCTGCTATGTGGTAATACCTGCAGAATTTGGTCTATATCTGTATCGCAAAACTTGCGGCTCTCTTCCTCCGCCCGTCCCTCCTTCTCTTCCCTAAGACCAAAAACTAAATGTTATCATCTCCCTTTAATTGAAAACTCATCACAGTAGTGCATACTTTAACATAACCAGGCATAAGGTATTCTATAATCGACTGACCTAAATATATCATAGGCCCCGTGTTTCAGTAACCGCTCCAACTCTTTCCTACTCAAATTTATATTTGTATTGGCTGGTCCGTTCGTCCCCTCGCTATCGCCCACCCTATCCACAACATCTTCCTTATCTCCATCGTCGTCAACACCAGAATCTTTTCCGCGAACTCTCCCAACAGACGACCCTTCCTTCTCCACTATGTCTTGCATAACAGACTTGCTCTGTTCATTCAAATTAGGTAATGAAATGAAAGACGAAGGATTCATGAAATTGTTATTATCTCATGGTAGAGATGAATCATCAGGCGAGCGGTGAGGCCTAAATAAAATCAGCTTTAACCATGGGTCCTGCCCAATTCTATATTGTTACACTTATCCTTAGCAGATAAGTATACGAACTCGAACAAAATATTCTCCTATTTACCGAAGGTTCTTTTGAGAAATGAGATGAGACCATCATCCGGAAATTCAACACAAAATTGAGTAATATTGTGCCGCATCGCAAGAGGAGAACAGGTGAATGGATTGCATCACCAATTAAGCACAAACTTTTGAACTGTTTCTGAACTCTCACGATAAAATGCAGCATCGGTACCAAGGAACGATTACGCTATCAATGATAACGGACGGGGGACGCGAATACAAGTGATCAAAGGGCAACTGACGCGTACCGATTTCTTCAGATTGTACATCACCGCGTAGTCTAATCCTAGTTTGAGGGATGCGGTACGAAACATATGCATTTCATAAGTCTTCCTCGTGAGAAGGCGATAGACCTGACACCACAATAAAACGATGGGAGGAATATTAAAGTTTTAATTTCGAACAAGAAACCAAGAAGAAAACAGAGCGATTCAGTGCATGGTTTGAGTCATTCTATCGTTTTTCCAATATCCCTATTCTCGGGGGGAAGGATCTCACAAATACGTAAATATGTGCGCAATATCACGAGAGCACGACATAACGAGTTTTTCAGCAAAAAATCGAATCGACACAGAATGCACTAGCTCGCTCAAATGGAACGTATTTTACCAAAGAACTATCCTGAAGTAATGGTAATTCCCAGTTTCAAGTATCACTCTACTTCAGAAGTACCAAAGAATTTATAGCCATTTAGATTTACCTTCACCAACTTCGTTTGACCGATGCGGTGGGCACGCGCTTGAGCCTGGATGTCGTTCTATTACCAACGGACAAACATATCGTAATTGTAAGAGATGAATGCTATATGTGCGGGTGCTAAATTAGGACACACAAGTACGCCTCAAAAAGCAACGTGTTACGACACGCTTACTTGTGGGTTCCAGTCACCGTCGTAGATCACAACTGTGTCCGCCGCGGTTAGATTTATACCCACCCCTCCCGCCTTAGTGGAAAGCAGCATCACGAATAAATTGTACTCCGGTTTATTGAATCTGGAACGCGACAATCAACGAACAAAGGCGAATTTCGTAGTAAATTAATAAACCCTCGTTATAATGGACGAGTATAAAATCGCGATTTTATTTTCACTTTCTAGAAAAGATATCAAGTTAACGAATATAAAGATCAGGGACAAAAAGGGTAGCCAAACGACTAGAACAAAATTGAATTCGTTTCAAGTTGAAAAAGGTATTAGCATTCCCCGACACAAAGAGAAAGTTACTATGAAACAAATTTATTTTCTGTACTCGACTAGCTCGGACCATATAGCGCAGCGCTGAGGTCATTGGTCCGAACTTACTTGTCGATAGCCGACTGCCTCTTTTTGCCTACTATGGCGCCGTCGATGCGCTCGTATGTGTACCCACGCATATGCAAATAATCCTCCAAAATATCCAACATCATCCGGAACTGGCTGAAAATTAGAACCTGTGGTGTATATTATTTTGCATGTGTGAACCAAGGCTTCAAAACAATAAACTAATCACGCTTTTCCATGAAATGACTGTGATGAAATTGTATTGTATTTTCGATATCCCTCGTACCTTGTGGCCGTCCGCTCTAGTGTAAGTGTAAGCAGTACAATAAAGCAAAAGGTGGGGTTGTGTACGCACAGTAAGGTGACGCGGAAAGAGGAAAGTAGTGAGTTATAAGTGAGAGTTGAATAACGCTCTAGCGATAGGCACTTGAAAGGATGAGTACAAGTACCTCAATTTAGGCAATAGCTTGTCCAACAGCACCAATTTTCCGCCACACTTGACCATCACATCAACCGCTGGCTCCCCCTATGTCACAAGGCATAACGTGGTCAGAGGAAACCAGGGCGAGGAGGGGATCTAGGGTCCGCGTCACCTGAAAATGTGCCATCAACTCCACCTCCGCACCTTTTACCTAACAACATCATCATCATATATTAATGAGAAGAAATTGCATCAAACATTATCTATAAGAGATTAACATACAAGGAACGTATGGTTGCAGCATTTCCGAAGCTCCATCGCGAGGTTCACAAGACTGGGTTGTTGCCCTCCTCCCCTAAGTGAATATAGAATACCGCAAAGTAACATTATTACTATTTACTTAATACCTGGTACAAACATGAAGAGTTGAGGGGGGATGCGAAGGGAAGATCACGATGTCAGACAAAAACAAGCTTCGATACAATATGTCAAACGTCCAGAACATCGCTCAATCGCATTCTTTACCGGTTTAAGAAGGCGGTGTTTTGCTCATAGATCGCGCGGTAGTACTGCTTCTGAGTAACGGTCAGCTCCACCTCCACGATCACCTCTTCCTTCGGGGGAAGGCTCTTCTCCACTGTAAGAAAGAAGATACGGTAACAAAGTTGAGGACTTGCAAATTAAATTTGATAGATCGCTCGAGAATAAATTGCACTTTAACTTTCTACAGCGCGGACTTTTTGAGAAACATATTTTAAGCAATTGTTCTTATAACTAGTATTCCAACGAGTTGAAAGGTCGGTGCAGCGCAACCGCCCGGTGGAATACAAGTAACCTGAGCCATATGCCATATCGGTCTTTCATATACGTGTCAGCCGTCATACTATGTACTCCCTCCCACACTCACTAACGACCGACATTCGCATTTACACAAATTTCAAACTTTTTAGTCACAATCCTTTATTTGGGGCACCATATCATAGAATCCATACAACTTACCGTTCTCCTTTTCTCTTCTCAGCAAGTACGGTTTTAGACGAGCGTGCAGAGCTTTCAAATCCTCATATTCCTTCAATTCCCCAAAAGTATTCACAAAGCCTTGTCTACAAATAATACGGACGCGCAATAATACCGTTACAATGTCATCCCAAACAAAACCCTATCACAAGTATCATAATACCGTTCGTACTTGCACTTACCGATCATCAAAGCCGTTTCGGTCTACGAAGTTCAACAGCGTCCACAGTTCGTCCACATTATTCTGCAGTGGCGTCCCAGTCAACAATAGACAGTTCATGTACGAGTACTCGTCCCTCAACGTCGCCGAGAGCTTGGAGCTGTAGTTTTTCAGTTTATGAGCCTCGTCTACAACAATCACTTCCCACGAAATGCTGGATAATGTCCGGAAGTTCCCTCTGTACACGTGTTCAAGGATATAAGGGATATTACAAGCAGCCTCCCTTTAAATTAGCGGACAATGTGCGTTTGTTTACAAAGAGTCTGTGTGGTTGGGAGCTAGATCGAAATCCAACTGTAAGTAGTTACGATGTGAAGTATGCCGACATGCAATATCAAACCAATATGAAAACGCAAGGAAGAAACTTGAATTGAACAAAAAAAGGGAGGTTTGTTTGACTGGTGAGAACCAAATCTCAGTGAGCGACTTACTTTTTCTGGTCATCGGGGATCATACACGTTTCCGGAGTGGTCACGATAACCTGCGGAGGGTAGCGCAAGAAATGTGATCACATGTCATCAAGTTTACAACGTGTTAGACCCACGGCTGCACGCTACCAGGGATGAGATGACCTTTGTCGATGAGTTTGCAGATATGGACCTCACCTCTATCTTATAGCTGACGCTCGCCCTCCCCTTATTTGCTGACTCGGTCGTGGACATGTACGGGAACTCGAAATCGCTGTATCATAAACAAGTACGGGAAGTTGGGATACGAGGTTCAGCGGACAGGCTTCACGAGACGAGACATGAGACACAGAGGTATTTGCAATGATGGAGCATAGTTTCAACATTAACTGGGGCAGTGCCGGCGCTTATTCGCACTCAGAGAGTGCGGTTACGGTTTCCACGTCACATTCGCCGCCCATAGTGCACAAGCGGGCAACTATTCTAGCGTGATCTACCCAATAAATTATTCCCCACCCTTTTCGCTGCATACATCTCCTCACGCCAACCTCGCTCTTACCGCAATATTTGACGGTCTTCTTGAGACCCGTAATAGACAACCACATCGAGATTCGTCCAAGAAGAAAGCTGTGGTGATACCGGTAGGAACAAACTTGTGAATGAAGTTAATGAGGTTCATTAAATTCATGAAGGAAGTCAGCGTTGAATTTAATGAACGAAAATATACAATAATGAAATATATCTGAACTGGATATGGATACGATTAAAGTAATATCTCTCGATACAGTTGGACGGCTAATTAGTAATCCATCTCATAGACGCACAGCGCCGAGCAGGTAAGGTTCCTGTAATATACAACTGTACTCGTTTACCTCCCGCTGCCAGTTGATGATTGTGGAGAGTGGTGCGACGACTAAGAATGGACCGCGAAGCTTCTGATGACTGGACACAATTCCGCGTGATGACCAATGGACCGGTAGGCCGACGGGGAGACGAAGAATAATCAGGTCAACCAGACAGAAAAATAACGTAAAACAGTTTTACAGGATCTAGTGCACAGTTTCCTCCTCCCACTGCAACAAGAAACCGCTACATTACAGTTACCACAAGACTATTTCACTTACTTTTTTAAAATGTGCAGGAAAGCCGCCGTTTGGATCGTCTTTCCCAGCCCTGTACAGCAAGGCAATATGAGGTAGAGACAAGCCTCGATACCGTCAAACAGCTACTTGTGTGAATTATAGAAGCTGAGAAACAGGACCCAGCCGAAATGAGGCACTACGTAATTAGTAAGATAGATAACCGTGAAAGCTGCAACAGCAATTCAATTATTCTTATCAACTACGCTTTGCACAATCGTATAGGCGAATGAAACACGCCACCGGGAAAGCAGATACCATGCTATCTGTACCACGAATTCTACATCATGTGCGGAGGAAGGGCCGAGCTTGTCATTGTTTCACTCACCCATTTCGTCGGCTAATATGGAGTTGCGAGATTGGGACCAATTGAACAGCATCCACCTAACCACATATCAAATAGGTGATGAAAGTGTACAAAACACAATATAGAATAAGCTTGTATTACAAAATTTAGATAAGGCTTGAACAGAGGCGCATTCTGATATCACAGGACCTTCTATTGCGTATTAGCACGAACTCAGGGGGAGTAATTCAAACCATGCATTACAACGGTACGCTGCAGTCATCGCATCCATATCTGCGCTTGGGTGCACACCTCACGCCCTCCCACTGGTAGTCCCGTAATTCTCCTCCAGGAAAGACAGGTGGCTCCTTCTGCTGAATGATCTACGCACAGTATGAATCAAAACGAGGCAGCAACGGCGATGAACGACAACGAGCCTCGGAACGGGCATAGGAGGCGGAGGAGAAGTGAGTCCATTCTTAACAAACCATGCGTGGTCAGAGAGTAAACAAGCTCTGTGTAGGGTGGGCACACCAAATGGGATGATTGTGATTATCACCTCTGCGTCCACTAGGCGATTCGAGCGCCTGGTCAATGACTTCGGAATCGGTTTGATTTGTTCCCTACAGCGAGGCGGGTATGAAGGAAGGCATGCGAGCGGTATTCGTGGGGTGTAATGGTCATTGAGGCGATGTGATAGATCGTCTAGGTCATCAGCTAGAGGGGTAGTACAGCCGTTACTAGAGCAGCGAACAACGGGTATTAAATCTAGGTCAGAGCTAGGTTCAAAGATACAGTAGGAAGGGTGATTGGTCGAGGAAGGCATAGACGACACGGGATAAAAACTGTTATTACGGGCCGCATCATATATGAATTGAAATACTGTATGATCTATCTATCAGGTGTTGGGTAAAAGCCCCCTCCCCCACATTACATGGAAGCGACGGGATATACATGTATAGGCTGTGGTCCATCCGAAATTCAGCGGACCTGCGGTAGTAGTCCCGAAGCGGTTGCTCGTAGTCAATGCCGTAATGTCGCAGGTCCTCCACAGCCTCAAATGTACTCTGAGAATACACAGTAGGCAAGGTGTGCGATAACGTTACGATGGCGTTCATTACTTAGCACAGGCGTTCATTAGTCCCATTGATCCGTTACACACACAACACGCGCTCGGTATACAAACAGCGCCCATTGGGATGGTCTGGAGGCTTCTAGTGCCTTGCAGGCAAAACGAAACCGCCAAAAGACTGCGAGAGTATGTGTGTCTACAGCGACGCTACGATTAAAATATATTCCGATTCTTAATCTGACATGTTATGGGACCGTGATATAAGGGACTCTTCATTTCTATTCATCTCATCTCAACATCTCCATTCCATCCGTCTGTCGGTTCACCTCGGCGTAGGGGCAGGAGTCCCATTTCACAGTCAGAAAACACTCGTCCCCGTGAAGCAGTAACGGCTGCGGGGCACCCCCCGCGTTTTCATCATTAGCCGGCCCTCCTTCGTATTGCATCAGCTCATGCTGCAGTCCCTCTGTGGTACATTCATACAAATATGTGCAGCTCGTTACCGATATTTAAATACATCGCATCGAACCACGTTATGTATATCTATATCTATCCCCTCGGAGTAGTGGTCAAAAGCGAATTGGTGAAGTACAATTGTAAAACAGTGACCGAAAATTGAGTTGTAATATCAATCAAACATTCAACAACTACAATTCGTTAGATAAGGGCCCCAATGCCCTGCAACTGTATCCCACCGGAGGCGGAGCCTTCCTCTTGAGATGGGAGTTTGGCATTCTCGAAATCTATCCGAGCGGGGTCCACTGTATCGTCGTTCACGTCCAGGACACGCTCCACATTGAGGAAAATGGGTGGGAAGTACTCCCCCGGGCGCAAGTCGTCGAATAGTTCCTAGAAGGGCATAGTATCCAAAGATGAATAGGTACATGAATGACGTAAAATATGTATTGGTGGGGAATAGATGCTTTAGAAGTTGTAAGGTGCGGAGCATTATTTGTGTTATAATACCATTAATTCGTAGAATAAAACATCTTTGGTAAAATAATTGACTAGAGAGGAGAAATCCTCTTAATTTTTATGTCATGACGAAAGAGCCACCTTGTAAAATAGGAATGGAGTATAAGAAAACACGCTAAACGTCTGACCGCATTCATTTTATACTGCAATGGCGACTCAAAATCGTTACCATTTTACTCTGCATTCGGAGATGAAATTTGGACAGATGGGTTTTGGCCGTGCTGCCAACCAGCTGGAGAAGGTCATCCTCTAGCTCCCAAGATATATGCAAGTAAGAGGCGTGTTTCCACTTCACGAGATACTTTGGAATGGGTGTTTTATTGTCGCTGAAGTAATCCTATAATGCAATGAAAAACATAGACGAAGGATAATATAGGCGTGATACATCATTCTGTCACCCTTGCTATGCCTTTGCATTATATTATACATTACTTCGAGCTCGAGGTGCATTTAAATATGTCGAGAGACATATCGATGTAAAATACCTTCTAAAATTTTAAAATTGATTGCGTACCTTATCTTCTTGCTTCATAACTGAGCCCCGGCTGATTTCAAAAGTGTTCATACTGTCGCAAATCTCTCTACAAACGACGAAATAAATAACATTTACAATTGATGAAACCGAATATTTGAATAAACCTATTGAATCAGTATATGTACCTCCATTCCTTTTGGGTAAGTTTTTGGTAACCGAGAATATGTTGGATTTTATAGTCAATATGTTCTTTATCATCTTCACTGGCGCTACTCTCGTCATCCTCTGACTCAACAACCTTTCTCGCCTTACAATCCCTTTTCACAGCATTTTTATTCTTCGTGGTGGCTTTGCGCCCAATAGCGATTCTCTCAGATTTATCAGCAGATGACTCTACGGAAGCACTTGAATCGTCACGATCTTCAAAATCGCTTTCATGTCGTTCTGTATAATTCACATTTGCCTTTGTTGCCCGTGTACTTGTAATTCTTGCAATACTTCTGGGAATCGGTCGACTCACGACCTTCCCCTGATTTTTTCGAGAGATTTCTTCTTCTTCAGATGATTCAAAAAGACTATCTTGGGGTGGAGAATCCGATTTATTGTCACAATCACTTTCACTTTCATCGTCTTCATCTGATGCAGATGACACATTCTACGCAAGTTATGTGTTGAGAAATCAAATCGAGTCTAAATTTATCGTGCAAATTGTACCGCTCGACGTCTATGATTGTTGTTCCTTTTATAGCTTTTATTTCCCTTAACTTTTGATTTTTTTGAGGTCTGTTTTCTCTGAGAAGCTCTCGCTGCCTCAATAGCCTTTTTAAATAACTGGCACAAATTTGTCAAATACAAACAAATTTTTTAAATAAAATTTACCTCAGTTTCTGCGTAAGTTACCTCCGGCCTTGTCCTCTTTGGACGGTCAACCATTTCAAAAGTTAAATACAAAGTTGAGGATACCTCGTAAGAGTCGCAACTTTCAATTCGAATTTACAGGCTCACAACCCTTATGACTTGTGACTAGATTGTTAAATGAAAATGATGAAGCAGATACTTTATATTCTATTTTTGGCTTATTTCGTGATTTGCTCTGTTGCGGAAGAATCATGGAAGGTATGTTCAGTAATTAAGCATAATTCCTTATTTTAAAATTATAAAATGAATATCATAGCATGTAAGTCTTCATTTCTCTATTTTACTATTCTCACTAATGAGCTTGAGTGGCTGGTTTATGAATAATTTTAGGGGGTAAGTTTTTTTTCTAACTGAGAGTATGTTCCGGTTAACAATTACAGACATACTTTCACTCAATAGAGGGTAAGTGGAATATCCGTAAATTTTTTTTTTGATCGCTAACCGTATTTCAGAGGGTGAGTATTTTTGCCTTGTAAAGCAACATTTTCAACGCTATTATTGCAGCTGGTTCGTTAATCTTACTGTAATCGCTGTCGATCTAAAATGACGATGTTTTGTGTTAGGATGTGAGTGCATGGAATTCAACTATCCCGTGATGAACATGATTCACGATATATAATATGCATACAACGGTCGGCGAGTCTAATAAATTGACCAGATATTACTTCTATTTATGTTTGCTTGGTTGTTATGTAATTACAACAGAAGGTCGAGTCCACCCAATTTACCTTAAACCTCTCTTTATATCAATCAACCCATTTTGTTGCGCTCGTTACATGACTTTGGATGTGATGGAAAAATTGCGAAGGTAAATTGGTTATATATAGCTCATGACATTCGTGACTGCGGGTATCGTGCAATTTAATACAGCCCGTGAGTTCATCCGCTAGTACTGTGTCAGCATTTTTTTTCTTTTTTGACTGGGGTTATGATGCGATTAATCACAGCCCGTGAGCGCATGAATAGAACTCCATTAGCATTAACATGACTTGCGATATAAAAATTTAATTTATGCACTCGTCCCCTACATCAAATGGGACATAAATATCGCAGAAAGTGAGTTTCCTTAAATCACCTTACACTGAATTTGATTGTGATATGAAATTATTATCTTAGCCCGTGAGTGTATACAATGTACCAGTGCTCGTCGCACTTCATATGTTATGAATATTCCAGCCAGTAAGACTATATCTTGAGTCTTCTCCTCTGGTTCATCAGCTGGGATATGATACTATTATTATTCCACAAGGTGAATACTTGCAATTGGTATTCCCGAACTGACCCATGTAACTGGATATCAAAATTGCGATAATTGCAGGCGGTGAGTTTCGGCAATCGTACTCCACCAGCATTTACATGACTTGCGAGATGATATAAATACGTTGCCGCAGGTGAGCTCTTTCCAAAGGGCTATACTTCATGCAAATGGGATATAAAGCGATACTTGCAGGCAGTGAGTGCACTCATAAAACTCCTCGCATTCATCACATGGGATTTAATACGTAATACGATAATGCGATTATTGCAGCCCGTGAGTTGCCTTGAGTCCGCTAATCCTGTATTTGATTGTGATATGGCTGTTCCAGACGGTGAGCGTATTCAATATACCTGTGCTTGCTGTTCATATGTTATGAATATTGCAGCCAGTAAGTCTATTTATTGGATGATTTCCCTAATCCATTCACTGGGATATGATATAATTAATTTCGAAGGTGAGTAATTGCTATTAATTTTAGTGTTACAGCGAATCACGTGTGATACAATACGATATTTGCAGGCTGTGAGTATACTAAATTGCACACCATAGAGCTACCTCATCTTACACTCAACCTACAATCAATATGCTTATTTTACCTCTGCAGAAAGTAAGTCTGCCCCCTATTTGATCTACTTCGTCATATAATTCACCTTGGGTGTAATTTGCGAATTCAAAATTTCTATACCAACTCGTGCCTTTGTGTGCGGGTCAATTTAACGTTATCTTGAATATTTTGTCAATATTGCAGACAGTAAGTTTATTGTATGGTGCACCGTCATCCTAGTATTAGCTGGAATATGTTATGGCTGTGTTGAAGGTGGGTTCATTCCATTAGGATAATACTTCTGATTTGCATAAATGGTATATTGTGTGATTATTCCAGGATGTGAGTCAATTTTGTTGCATTCTATTATCGTCGTTCTGTATATGACTTTTTATATGCCTTAATAACTTCAAAGGTAAACTAACTTTATATATACATCAATTGACATTCTTGACTGGGGCTATGATGCGATTATTACAGCCCGTGAGCTCATCCAATAGTACTCGATGAGCATTCACCTGACTTGCGATGTGATGTAAATATGTAGCCGAAGGTAATTTCACTCAAATCGACTATTTATTTTAATTATAACCACATGGGATATTCCGTTCAGGTGAGTTCAGTTCACTACAAAGGGGGATATTATATATAACGATGTCCTTTATGTACTCCTCGCATTCATCACATGGGATATAATCCGTAATACGATAATACGATGATCGCAGCCTGTGAGTTGACTTTAGTCAGCTTGTCCTGTATTTGATCGTGATATTACCATTCCAGACGGTGAGCGTATTCAATATCCCTGCGCTTGCTCTTCATATGTTATGAATATTGCAGCCAGTAAGTGTATTTCTTGGATGATTTCCCTAATCCATTCACTGGGATATGATATTATTGCACCGAAAGGTGAGTACTTGCGATTAATTTTAGTGTTACAGCGCATCACATGTGATATAATACGATAATTGCAGGCTGTGAGCATAGTCCATAATCGTGTCTCATCTTACACTCAACCTACAATCAATATGCTTATTTTACCTCTGCAGAAAGTAAGACTGCCCCCTGTTTGATCTTCTTCGTCATGTAATTCACCTTGGGTGTATTTTGCGAATTGATATTTTCTATGCCAACGCGTGCCTTTGTATGCGGGTCGATTGAACGTTATCTTGAATATTTATCAATATTGCAGACAGTAAGTCTATTTTATGGGTCATAGTCACCCTATTATCTGCTCGTGTATGTGATGGTTATGTTGAAGGTGGGTTCATCCCATTAACGTAATACTTCTAATTTGCATGAATGGTATATTGCATAATTATTCCAGGATGTGAGTCAATTTTGTTGCGTTCTCATATATTCATATGACTTTGGATATAACTAAATAACTACAAAAGGTAAATTAGCTTTGTATATACATGAATTGACATTCTTGACTGGGGCTATAATGCGATTATTACAGCCCGTGAGCTCATCCAATAGTACTCGAT
>Ga0208107_1000042_pt1 | contig 14644 bp, 6 predicted proteins | sample CryBogCBE29Oct07_FD_184586 | JGI IMG/M metagenome (GOLD analysis project Ga0208107, IMG submission 184586) | Freshwater microbial communities from Crystal Bog, Wisconsin, USA - CBE29Oct07 (SPAdes) | ecosystem: Environmental > Aquatic > Freshwater > Lake | place: Crystal Bog, Wisconsin, USA...
GTGTATTTGGTGGTGATACAACTAAATTAGTATTAGACACAAACGGTAACGTGGGTATCGGAACCACAAGTCCTCAAGCACCCTTGCATGTTCAAGGTCGATCTTTGTTTGGATCAAATGCTGCTCCATTTACCAATACTGCTATAACCATAACAGCAAGAGATTATATAACAGGTAATCTAGCTGGAAATATTGGTGGGTCAATTTCACTTGGTCTATTTAATTACTATAATCATACTGGATCTACGAGTGCTAACATTTATGATATTACACAATCTCCTGTTATTCCTGCATCATCTACTGGACCTATTGGTTCATTTACTGGTCAAAGTTCATCGCCACAGAATGCAGGTAGTGGCAATGTCAGTAGTTTCATTGGAAGCTATATTAATCCGTCACATTCTGGGAGTGGACAAGTAAGTTCATTATATGGATCTATGATCTGGCCATGGTCCGGAGGTACTGGTAACATAACCACTATGACAGGTATTAACGTAGAAAACTTTTTGGTCAGCACAGGTAACGTAACAACTGCTTACGGAATCAATGTATCTACACCGGCAGGTGGTTCGGGAGGCTACATTACAGGCACAAACTACGGTATTTATATCGGAAATCAAACTGGTACTGCAACGTCGGGTACTGCATACAACTTCTATTCAGCTGGTGCTACAAGTACAAACGTGTTCGATGGTAATGTTGGTATCGGAACCGCGTCTGTAACTTCTGGTTATAAATTAGAAGTATACGGACAAGATGCTAGAATTAATGGAATATCCGTTGGTAGAGGTAAAAACTCTTCAGATATTCTTATTGGAAACGGCTATTATGGTGTTAATAATCCCGGGGGATACAACTATGTAATAGGTGAAACAGTATTTTATTCTGGTGGCACAGGTACATATAATATCGCTTTTGGTTACGGTTCATTTTATAATAGTGGCGGTAGTAATAATACCGGAATAGGACACAATAGTTGTTATGGACTTGGTGGTCAATATAATATAGCCTATGGTAATAATTCACTTAGTGGTAATGGTAATGGTAATGGTAGTTCTGCAGTTGGTTATAAGTCACTAACTAATACTAGTGGAAGTTTTAACACTGGATTTGGGTATTTGTCAGGTAATGCTATTACTAATGGTACTAACAATACAGTTATAGGACCATTTGCAGGTTCAAATATTACCATTGGCAGTAATAATACTGTATTAGGTGCATATGACGGATTAGCAGCACCTATTAGTCAAACTGGTAACAATTATGTTGTACTAAGCGACGGTGTCGGTAACGTAAGACTCTACTCTGACCCAAATGGTAATGTCGGTATTGGTACAACTAGTGCAACAGTTAGTAGTAAACTATCTGTATACAGCGGTAATATCCGAGTGGGATCAACTGGTTATGGTGTTGTATTCCCGGACGGTAGTTTACAAACCACAGCATTTAACGCCAACAGTTTAATAGAATCTGGTAATATCACAGCAGGTAATTTAATAACATCTGGTACAGTTACCGCAAATGGTTTTGTATATACAAACGGAACTAAAGTTGACTACACTTATTACCTAGATGATATATCAACCAGCTTTGATGGCAATACCAAAACATTTAATTTAACCACAAGTGGTAGCACATTACTGGTTACTAATCCAGTAACACTGCAACTTGTGATTGGTGGTATACCAGTGATGCCATCCAGAACCTATTACGATTATAACAATTTAACAGAACTTAGTGCATTTACCAAAGGGTTTGTTATTACTGGTAATACGACGACTTCGTCTACTATGGTAACTTTTGCTACTGCACCTGTATACGGTATGGATTTTACAGGAATAGTTAGAACTCAAGATCCGTCAATTACATTTAATTACAAACAAACTCCGTTTACCGCACTAAATATAATGTTAGCATATTAAAGGAGTACTACCAATGGCTAGAAGAGTCATCTTAGAAACTAGTTATACTTTCACACCTTCTACCAGAACGGTTGTGATACCCAGAGCATTACAAAAAGAGCGCTTGCTGTTGATTACTAATGTCACCAGCAACACTGTGATTTACAACTTTAGTGATCCAACGCTAACAGCAACCAGCTGGACTATTGCACAGAACACAAATAATACCACAGCAACCACCACAGTTGTACTCAACTATAATACTACTAGTATGAATACCACTGACAAGTTGCAGATTACCATAGATGAAATTTCTGAAAACTTTGTACCAGAAGAAGGATTTATTGATCCAGTTGGTAAGATGAGAGTGTCAACCCCGCAGTCAATGATTGATACTGACTTTGAATATAGCCTGCAGCCAAACAAATGGGAAGCAATAATATTAACCAACGGTAAACCTAGTTTTTATACCAATACACAGAACCCAATTACAATCACAGACGTTCAGGCCACAAACGGGTCAACTACTGTAACTGTTTTAACTACCACTCCTCCTGCAATTGGTACACCGGTCCTGATTCAGGACACATACTTCCCACCTGCTAATGGATCATTTGCAGTTATCAGTGTATCAGCAGGTGTAAACTTTACTTATAACGCACGTACTGCTTTTACAGGTACCACAGGATCAATATACAATTCTGCGCTAACTTTGGCATTTAGCGGAAACTTTTATAGTAATGCTAATATTGCTCTAGCTAGTCAGCCGACAGCAGCTAATCCAATCACACTTACAACAACTTATCCTCATGGATTTCAAGTTGGCGACGGCATTTATATACTTGGATCAAGTGCTTCAACTAATCCACCAAATGGTGCATGGCAAATTGCAGCAGTTCCGACAAGCACTACTCTACAGGTTGTGCTATCTAGTACACCGACAGGCTCTATTACAGGTGCTACATTATATCCTAAGCCGGATGGTTATTTCATACACCGTGCATTTGACGGTGGTGTTCAGTTTACTGCCGGTAATAACGCACATAATATCCAAGCAATTCGTCAAACACGCAGAAACTTCCGTTACCAAGCTGGTAAAGGTCTACAGATTAGTACTGGTACTATTATGAAACCCAGTATCAACTTGGATAACATCAGTGCAAGTGGTACTACTGTTACAGTAACTTGTAAAGAACCACATCAGATTACAGCTGGTGTTACTATTGTAATTGCTGGTTGTAATGAAACTGCGTACAACGGTACATTTACTGTTCAGTCAGTAATTGATACTTTTAACTTTACATATGTAGCTGGATCAACACCGTCTGCTAGCCCAGCAAGTGGTATGTCTACTCTATCGGTTACCAGCTGGTACGGTGCTACAGTAAGCTTGGGATTATACGATAATCAAAACGGACTATTCTTCCAGTTTGATGGTCAAACTATAAATGCAGTACGTAGAAATTCCATTTTTCAAATTCAAGGATTTGTCAACGTTGCAACTGGTAATACCAACGTAACAGGTGCTACTATCAACGGTGTTGTTAATACCAAATTTAGCAAGCAATTAGCTCCGGGTGATTGGGTTGTGATCAGAGGCATGAGCTACAGAGTTATCAGTATACTATCAGACACTAGTATGCACGTGAGTCCTCCATATAGAGGTCCAACTCTGAGTGGTCTTAATGCTGCTATTGTGAGTAAAACTGTTGATACAAAAATACCTCAAAGCTTGTGGAACATTGATAAGATGGATGGTACAGGTCCAAGTGGGTTGGTATTAGATCTTTCAAAAATGCAAATGTTCTATATAGATTATAGTTGGTATGGTGCTGGTACTATACGGTTTGGTTTCCGTGATACACAGGGTAGAGTATTCTACTGTCACAGATTTGTCAACAACAACCAAAACTTGATGTCTTATATGCGTTCAGGTAACTTACCTGCTCGTTATGAAGCCAATACATTTACACCATATACCACATTGGGTGCTAGTATGCTGTCAAGTGATACCACAATGACTGTGGCCAGTACAAGTGGGTTCCCTAGCTCGGGTACATTGTTCATCGATGATCCAGGTGCCAACGGCGGCGAATATGTTAATTATACCGGTACAACAACTACAACATTTACCGGTTTAACACGCGGTAAAGCATCAACTACTGTTGCAGCAGTGACTACAGTCAGTGGTAATGCATTTGTTACTACAACTAATGCTGTGAGTGCTGTGCAGAATGGTATGTTAGCATACGGAACTGGTATACCAAGTAACACATATGTATATAATATCATAACTGGCGCAACTAACACTATACAATTAACGCAGGGTGCTACAGCAAGTGGATCAATAACACTCAGCTTTAACCAAATGGCCAGTGCAGCGGCTGCACATACTTATAGTGCTACAGCACCTATAACAGTTTATCTACATGCACCACAATTTAGTCCAACTATTAACCACTGGGGTACATCAGTGGTTATGGACGGTAGATACGATAACGATAAGGCGTTGGTATTCACATACGGCGAAACATCTTCTACTACAGTGGTAAATGGAGCAAGTGTTCCATTGTTCAGCTTGAGAGTTGCACCGGCAGTTGATTCGGGTGTTACCAGTTATCTAGGATTGAAAGAAGTTATCAACAGAATGCAGTTGAACCTAAACTCTATGGCTGTGTTAACTAACGGATCATTCCTGGTTACTATTGTTCTAAATGGTGCAGTTGCCGCTGGTTCGGGCACATTAAACTCGTTCGGACCTATTGCAGTTGGTAGTTCAAGTCTAGCACAAATAGCAGATCATACCGGAAACGTTACAATATCAGGTGGCGAAACCATCTTTGGTTTCTATGCAGTTAACAGTGCAGGTGGTAGTTTCTACTCAGTACAAGAAGAAGACTTGTCACAGGTTCGCGATATTGGCAACAGCGTTTGGGGCGGCGGATTAAACAATACCCCAGGTGTTGGTATCTATCCAGATGGACCAGATGTTATCACTATTGTTGCCAAGAACATTGGTGGTAGTACTGCTAACGTTCAAGCACGTCTTAACTGGACAGAAGCGCAAGCATAAAGATTTTGTATTTTATGTTGTATATTTCAATGCCTCGGTATTTCGATACTGAGGCATTGTCGTAATTGATAAATATCATGCATGACTATTACCACAAGAGAGTGATCAATGAGCATCAACAAAATTTTCCTTGAACCAGACGGACTAGTAGTAGGTGGAACTCAATTAGTTGCATCAGGTGGCGGTGTTAGTGTTGGTAAAAATTTATCTGTTATCGGTAATGCTTATGTTAGTGGATCGTTATATACATCAAACATTAAGTTATCAACGTCCTTGGCCATTGGTAATGCATCATCTCAAGTATTAACCATTGACCCAAGTGGCAATGTTGGTATTGGGACAAGTACCCCATCAAGTACTCTACATGTTGTGGGTACTGCAAACATATATTCGACAACGGCAAGTATATCAACTACAACTGGTGCAATAGTAACCGCCGGTGGTGTTGGTATTGGCGGCAATCTAAATGTTGGCGGAAATATAAGTATTAACACAAATACACCCTCAACAAGCACTACAACTGGTGCAATAGTAACCGCCGGTGGTGTTGGTATTGGCGGCAATCTAAATGTTGGCGGAAATATAAGTATTAACACAAATACACCCTCAACAAGCACTACAACTGGTGCAATAGTAACAACCGGTGGTGTTGGTATTGGCGGCAATCTAAATGTTGGCGGAACTATTGCAAGCACCGGTACAACCGGTAACATTTCGGGTGTTAATAACTTATCTACAGTTAGCATTACAACAACTGGTAATGTGGGTGTTGGTACTAGTTCTGTAACAACCGGTTATATATTACAAGTATATGGCAGTGATGCACTTATAAATGGGATAACTGTTGGATTTGGTAACAGTCAAGTTAGCAATAACACGGCATTTGGTTACCAAGCACTTATTAAAAATACAACTGGTAGTGGTAATCATGCATTTGGTTATTACTCACTTACTAAAAATACCACTGGTTTTAGTAACCAAGCTGATGGGTATGGTACACTTTATAACAATATAACCGGTAATAATAATCAAGCAGACGGTTACGCATCACTCTTTAATAATTCTAGTGGTAATTATAACCAAGCTTTTGGATATCTATCACTTAATAAGAATACTACCGGCAATAGTAACCAAGCAATGGGTTATAGATCACTTTATTGGAACACTACCGGTAACCTAAATGCTGCATTTGGCTTTTATTCTGGTAATGCGATCACTGGCAGTAACAATACTGTTATCGGTCCACTTGCAGGATCTAATATTACTATTGGTAGCAATAATACCATACTTGGCGGTTATACTGGTTTAACAGCCCCTATCAGTCAAACTGGTAACAATTGGGTTGTACTAAGTGACGGTACTGGTACAGTACGTCAAGTAATTGACTCAAACGGTAATGTAGGTATTGGTACTACAAGTCCGTTTAATACACTCCATGTTAGTAGTTCAACCCCTGGTTCACAGGTAACTGTACAAGGAACAGCCGCAGCTGGCTACACTAATATGTTATTACAAGGTACAGGACGAACCTATGCAATCGGTGTTGGTAATTCAAGCGAAACAACCTACGGCGTGGCTAATAAATTTGCAATAGGCGACAACAACGCCAGTGCAGTTAGAATGGTTATTGATTCAAATGGTAATGTTGGTATTGGTACAACTGCACCCCTAGCCACACTGCATGTTACGGGTACACACATTAATACAGGTAATGTGGGTATAGGCACCAGCTCAACAATTGGTTTGCTGGGCAGTAACGTACTAACTGTATTTGGTAACGTTAACGTTATATCACCAAGTGGTGCATTCTTAGTCAACGGAGTTGCTATCGGCGGCGGCGGGGGAGGTAGTGTATCAATAACTGATGATGTTGCAACCAACACCAGTGAGTATTTGTTATCTGCTAGAGCAACCAGTGGTACTGCATCAGCTGTTTATACTGCATCAAGTAAACTTTATTTCAATCCATCAACTGGTACATTAAATGCCACAGTGCTTAACTCACTGTCAGATCGACGATTAAAAGACAATATCATACTTATTAGTAATCCCATTGAAAAGTTACAGCAATTACGCGGTGTAACATTTGATTGGCAAGACAATGGTAATCCATCAGCTGGTTTAATTGCACAGGATGTTGAACGTGTATTACCATGTTTGGTTAACAATGATGCTGATCATAAAACCCTAAATTACAATGGTATCATAGGGTTATTAGTAGAAGCTGTCAAAGAGTTGAAAAACACAGTTGAACAACAATCTCAAGAAATTGATCAATTAAAATCGTTATTAACAGCTGAAAAAGGTGAGTAATAGTCAATGGCAATTAATCCTAAAGTTATAGCGTTAACATCTGGCACCAGTTGGACAGTTCCGCGAGATTGGAACAACAATAACAACACTATTCATCTGATTGGTGGTGGTGGTAGTGGTGGTTTCGTAGCTACTACAGGTGGAACTGGCGGAGGTGGTGGTGGTTATACTGGAATAACTAACTTTTCCACAACTGCCGGAAGCACTATAACTTATGCAATTGGAGCAGGTGGGACAGCAGTAGTGGCTGCTGGAAACGGAAATGCTGGTGGTAGCACTACATTTAATGCCGGTGCATATAGTGCCGGTGGTGGCGGTGCAGGTCAAGGATCAACAACTGGTGCTACAGGTGGTGCCGGAAGCACTTTTAACGGCGGTGGTTCTGCATCAAGTGCCGGAAGCGGCGGCGGTGGTGCAGCAGGTCCTTTTGGTGCTGGTAGTGTGTCAGTGGGCACCACTGGTGCAACAAGTGACGGTGGAGTTGGCAGTCCTTCTTCGCTTACACCAGGAACTGAGATATATGGGTATGGAACAGCTGCTGGTGGCCGAGGAAGACCTGCTAGTAACGGAGACGCTGGAGGTCTTTATGGTGCTGGAGGTGGTGGTGCCGGTGCAACCACTAGTGGTGCTGGTGCCCAAGGCATTATCATCATTGTATACCAAGGTTCTTCAGGTTCCAACCTAACCGCAGACGATCCCATACTAGGTACTGTTGATCTAGACGATAGATTTATAACTGATGCTTGGTTAGTGGATCAATTTGTGGGTAATAGTTTGTTTAGCTGGGGTAGAAATGATTATGGGCAATTAGGTACTAGCACAACTACTTATTATTCATCACCTATTCAAATTGGCACATTGACCAACTGGAAATCTGTTTCAATTACAGGATGGACAACTGCTGCTATTAAAACAGATGGTACACTATGGATGTGGGGATATAATGGATATGGACAAATAGGTAATGGTACTGCTACTAACTATTCCTCTCCAATTCAAGTCGGTGCATTAACCAATTGGCAACAAGTTGCGTGTGGTTATCGTTTTACTTCTGCAGTAAAAACTAGTGGAACCTTATGGATGTGGGGATATAATGGATATGGACAAATAGGTAATGGTACTGCTACTAACTATTCCTCTCCCGTTCAAGTAGGTGCTTTAACTAATTGGAAACAAGTTGCTGCTGCATCTGGTTGTACAGCAGCCGTTAAAACCGATGGTACACTATGGAACTGGGGTAATAATACCTATGGACAAATAGGTAATGGTACTGCTACTAACTATTCCTCTCCCGTTCAAGTAGGTGCTTTAACTAATTGGAAACAAGTTGCGTGTGCGTACAATACTTTATCTATCAAAACCGATGGCACTCTTTGGGCTTGGGGAAGAAATGATTATGGGCAATTAGGTAATGGAACAGTTATCAATTATTCTTCTCCGATACAAATTGGTACATTAACTAATTGGAAACAAATTGCTGTTAAAATGTATCAAACAGCGGCGATTAAAACAGATGGCACTCTTTGGGTTTGGGGAAATAATCAATATGGACAATTAGGTATCGGAACAACAGTTTATTATTCCTCCCCAGTTCAAGTAGGTGCATTAACCAATTGGAAACAGGTTTCAATTGGATATTATCAGCTTGCAGCAATTAAAAACGATGGTACTTTATGGTCATGTGGTTATAATAATTATGGGCAATTAGGTAATGGAACAACTGTTTATTATTCTTCGCCAATTCAGACAGGTACACTGACAAACTGGAAACAGGTTACTTGTGATTATAGTACTATTGGAATAACCTACGCAGATATAACATAACAAAGGATTTATTAAAATGACACAATATCTTTTAGTAGAAAATAGAACAACAATTTTACTAGGTCCAATGAATAGTTGGAAACCTAGATTCATTCAAGCAGAACTAGATGAACTAGAGATTGACTATAAAGTCTCTCCGGCTGAACCGGATGGTGGTTATCTACAGATTCCCAACAGTGATTTGGAAATTATGACATTGGTACAACTTGAATATCCTCCGCATGATACCATCTATCAACAACATGCTGGACCTTTCTATACATTTAACGACGACAATACAGTTACAGGTACACATGAAGTAGTTGACATACCGCATATAGAAATCATCAAGCCTAAACTCAAAGGTATTGTTGCTGCTAAACGACATGAACTAGAAATAAGCGGAACAACCACTACTATTCAAGACACAGTTATAACACTTGACACCACTAGAGATGGTAGAAACTTATATGTTCAACAGTATGTTACCATGAAAGACGGTGACACTATAAATTGGAAATTTCCAGAAGGTTGGGTAGCTTTATCTTATGCTGATCTCGGTACTGTTATTCAAACTGTCACTACTTATGTTCAAGCACAATATAGTTGGGAAAATACAACGGTAAATACAATAGATGCTGCTACTACTGTAGAAGAGCTTAAAGCAATTTCTCTAGCAAAGGGTGAATAATGTCTGTTGTAGGACCTACTACTGGAATTACCATAACAACCAGTACAGCGTATGCAAATACCTTGTGGTCATGGGGAGGTAATGGTTCTGGTCAGTTGGGTATTGGTACAAGCACCAGTTATTCATCACCTGTACAGGTAGGTTCATTAATCAATTGGAGTCAAGTTTCAGCTGTCAAAGGCGGGGCTCAATCAACCGCAGCGATTAAAACTGATGGAACATTGTGGACCTGGGGGCCTAATGTCAAAGGCCAATTAGGTCAAAGTAATACAACAGCTCTTTCCTCTCCTGTTCAGGTGGGTGTATTAACCAATTGGAGTCAAGTTTCTTTAGGCGGTTTAAACAGTCACTTTGCAGCAATCAAAACAGATAATACACTATGGACTTGTGGGTATAATAATCAAGGCCAATTAGGTCAAGGTAATACAACAGCTCTTTCCTCTCCAATTCAAGTAGGTGCTTTAACTACGTGGCGTCAAGTTTCAGCAGGTGCATATTGGACAGCAGCAATCAAAACAGATGGAACACTATGGACCTGGGGAATTAATACAACTGGACAATTAGGTAATAATACCATTACTGGTTATTCTTCACCTATTGCGGTAGGTGCGTTAACCAACTGGAATCAAGTTTCAACTGGTACATATCATTTTGTTGCAATTAAAACCGATGGTACTTTATGGGCATGCGGATATAACATTTATGGTCAGATAGGTATCAGTACTACCGTTAATTATTCCTCACCCGTTCAAGTAGGTGCACTGACCAATTGGTCAAAAGTTTCAGCTGAATGGAAAAATACAGCAGCAGTAAAAACTGACGGAACACTTTGGACATGCGGATATAATGCTTTTGGTCAGTTGGGTATTGGTGCAACTGCTAATTATTCATCTCCTATTCAAGTGGGTGCATTAACAAACTGGAGTCAAGTTTCCTGCGGAACTTTTAGCATGACCGCAGTGAAAACTGATGGAACCTTGTGGGCTTGGGGCACTAATCCAAGTGGCGGACTCGGTAATAACACTATAACTTATTACTCATCACCCGTTCAAGTAGGTGCATTAACTAACTGGACATATGTCGCTTGCGGATATTATTATGCAACAGCTATTCAAGGTCCAACTACTCAGGACATGGGGCAGCGTTATGTTAGCAAAGATTATCTACTAGATGTTTATCCCAACATAGCCAGTGTAAGTGGTACGAGAACTGCACCAGGATTGTGGACATGTGGATATGACATTTCTGGTGCAATAGGTAATAATACAGCAATGACATCTTATTCCTCACCGATACAAATAGGTGCATTAACCAACTGGAAACAAGTTACTGGTATGAAGAATACGCAAAATGGAGGCGACGCTACTGCTTATGGTATAAAAACAGATGGTTCACTATGGGCTTGGGGGGGATCATTCAGTTCTAATTATGGTTATATAGGTAACGGTACTGTTACCAATTATTCATCCCCTGTACAAGTAGGTGCATTAACCAACTGGAAACAAGTTACCGCTTGCTTCGGATTTGCTACTGTTATTAAAACAGATGGTTCACTATGGGCCTGGGGAGGATCTATCACTAACTATGGTACTATAGGTAACGGTACTATTACCAATTATTCATCCCCTGTACAAGTAGGTGCATTAACCAACTGGAAACAAGTAGATAGTAACTATGGTAGTGGTTCTCACGTTGCAGCAATCAAAACTGACGGTACTTTATGGGGATGGGGATATAACGGTAATGGTACCTTAGGTAACAACACTGTAACGAATTATTCATCCCCTGTACAAGTAGGTGCATTAACCAACTGGAAACAGATTTCCAGCGGGGCATATAATACTATGGCTGTTAAAACAGACGGAACACTATGGGCGTGGGGAGATAATCAATTTGGTCAAATAGGCAATAACACTATTATTAATTATTCATCTCCAGTTCAAGTAGGCGCATTAACTACGTGGAAATCTGTTTCTTGTGGCAACCGGTACTCAATTGCAATACAGACAAATGGTACAATATGGGCGTGTGGATATAATAATTATGGTCAATTGGGTCTTAATACAAACGTTTATTATTCATCCCCTATTCAAGTGGGCGCATTAACTAACTGGAAATCTGTTTCTGCTGGATATGTTGCATGGACAGCACTTAAAACCGATGGTACTGCTTGGACTTGTGGATATAATGGCAGAGGTCAGTTAGGTATTAATACTCTAACAACTATTTCTAGTCCTATGATGATAGGTACATTAACTAATTGGAAAAGTGTTAATATGTTTGGCGGTATAACAGCATTTATTTCGGACGGGTATGCATAATGGCAGTATTTTCTTCAGGTTTCAAATTTCCTATATTAACTTCTACCGGGGGGGTGACATATAATCAGGTATTAAATAGTCCTAATGCTTCACCGTCAACTAGTGGTGCATTGTTGGGCTGGGGTAGTAATTCTAATGGTCAATTAGGTAACGGTGGTGGTTCGACTTCTAGTCCGGTTATAACAGGTACACTAACGAACTGGCGAACTGTAGTTAGCGGCGTCAAACACTCGATGTTTACTAAGACAGATAATAGTTTATGGACTTGCGGATATAATAGTTATGGTTGTTTAGGTATTAATATTAGTACATTCACTAATTATATATCTCCAGTACAAGTAGGTGCATTAACCAACTGGGGTAATGTGGCTTGTGGTAATAATTATACACTAGCAATTAAAACAGACGGTACTTTGTGGGCATTTGGATATAATTATTACGGTGTATTTGGTAATAATACAGTTAGTACAAGTTATAGCTCTCCTATTGCAATTGGTGCATTAACTAACTGGAGTCAAGTTTCATCTGTTAATAGTTTTGCAAGTTTTATTAAAACAGATGGTAGTTTATGGACATGTGGATATAACGTTAATGGTCAGTTGGGTAACAATACAGTCATTTCCTATTCTTCACCCATACAAGTAGGTGCATTAACTAACTGGCGTCAGGTTAGTTGCGGAGCATATCATTCATTGGCGATTAAAACAGATGGAACACTATGGGGATGGGGATCCGGCGCCAATGGTGATTTAGGTATTAATAATACTGTAAATTATTCCTCTCCTATTCAAGTAGGAGCATTAACTAACTGGAAACAAGTGGCATGTGGGTTTTATTGGAGTGCAGCAGTTAAAACTGACGGTACACTATGGACATGGGGTCTTAATGGTGGCGGACAATTAGGTAATGGTACAGCTTCATATTTTTCTCCTGTTCAAGTAGGTGCATTAACTAATTGGAGTCAGGTTGCTAGCAGTTACTATAGTATGGGCGCAATTAAAACAGATGGAACACTATGGACTTGTGGTCAAAATGAAATTGGAGAATTAGGTCTAGGTAATACTACATACTATTCATCACCTATTCAAGTAGGTGCATTAACTAATTGGAATTATATCTCTGCGGCTGCTCCTGTAAATAGTGCTACATCTTTTATGCAAGCTATAGCAGCCTACGGAACATCTACAGTTGGTGTTCTTACTTCTCCAATAGTAGACGCAGCTGATATGTTTCCATACAAAGATATCTTTCTGAATGGTGGGCTGTTTACCTGTGGAAATAATCTAGTCGGCGGGATAGGTAACAATACAACTACTGCTTATTCTTCACCCGTCCAAGTGGGAACATTGACCACTTGGAAACAGGTTTCTGGCGGATATCTATATATGTTAGCAGTAAAAACTGATGGTACACTATGGACATGGGGAAACAATAGTTTTGGTCAATTGTGTAACAATACAACTACTGCTTATTCCTCTCCAATATTAGTAGGTGCATTAAACAATTGGAAACAGGTCGGAACTTGTGGTATCAGTAACGCAATAATGAATGCAATAAAAACTGACGGTACTTTATGGACTTGTGGTTATAACAAATTCGGTCAATTGGGTATTAATACAACAGTTTCTTATTCATCTCCCGTCCAGGTGGGTACACTAACTAACTGGAAACAAGTTGCTGCTGCATCTGGTTGTACAGCAGCCGTTAAAACCGATGGTACACTATGGAACTGGGGTAATAATACCTATGGACAACTTGGCAATGGAACAATTGTCTTTTATTCCTCACCTATACAAGTGGGTGCATTAAACAATTGGAAACAAGTGGCAAGTGGCGGATCTGGTACAAGTGCTGGATTTATAGTATCAATCAAAACAGATGGTACCTTATGGTCCTGTGGATATAATAACGCTGGCGTATTAGGTAACAATACAACTACTGCTTATTCTTCACCCGTCCAAGTTGGTGCATTAACAAACTGGCGTCAGATTTCATGTGGTGTATCTCATATGGCAGCAGTAAAAACTGATGGCACACTGTGGGGGTGGGGAACCACCGGTAGTGGCGAATTAGGTATTGGTACAACTGCCAGTTATTCATCACCCATCCAAATAGGTGCATTGTCCAATTGGAAACAAGTATCTTGTGGCAACGGATCTACCATGGCAATTAAAACAGATGGAACCTTATGGAGTTGTGGATATAACAATTATGGTAACTTAGGTAACGGGACAATTGTATTTTACTCCTCTCCGATACAAATTGGTACATTAACTAACTGGAAACAAGTTTCTTCTGTGTATTGGAATTTGGCAGCAATATCAGCACCAGAACTTCCATAATTAAATCAAATACACAGTCTACCAGTACAAGAATATTCAACTATAGCACTGTGCTGGGTCTATATATGACATAATATATAGATTATAGCATTAGAAAATATTGTTAAAAATCTATGATAAAACTGACAATATTCTTATTAGAGTCAAATTAACTAAATATAAAGAAAAATAATTTTATGTTTATTAAACCTCAGTTATAG
>Ga0208107_1000047_pt1 | contig 14349 bp, 2 predicted proteins | sample CryBogCBE29Oct07_FD_184586 | JGI IMG/M metagenome (GOLD analysis project Ga0208107, IMG submission 184586) | Freshwater microbial communities from Crystal Bog, Wisconsin, USA - CBE29Oct07 (SPAdes) | ecosystem: Environmental > Aquatic > Freshwater > Lake | place: Crystal Bog, Wisconsin, USA...
GGTATGTACAGTGGGTGAGTTTTTAAAACGTGTTTTGTGTTTCTGCCACAAAATATATCTTTGCTTTTATCTACTCCAATCTTCAGTGCTTTAAGCTTGAATTTTGTCAGTGTGCCTTAAATAGTCTGTTATTTAAGCCCTTCCAATTCCGGAATTTCTTGGCTCCTGCATTTTGATATCTCAAAATTTGTATTATCCTCCAAGTCAAAATCTCAAAATTATGGCGACTCCTGATCCTCAACCTCCTGGAAATCCTGCAGATGATGAGGAAACTGAGTTTGAACAATATCGCAGTCAAGCTGTGCAGTCTGGGGCGGCGCATATCTCTTTCAAGGTTTTTGACGGGGAATGGCTTCTGCGCTCCTGTCTTCTGGCAGGTGCAAAGAACACCATTCGCACCTTTTCCTCCAAAGGTTTTCTACTGAATCCCATCCACAAATCGTACTCGGACGTCCAAATTATAGACTTAATTCGTTTTGCATCGTTGGCCCTCCAAATTCGTCCTGAGTGGAAATCGTTACCCAAGGAGTGGCTCACCTCCCCGAATGTGCTCTTTCCGAATGAGAAGCATGTCAGCATTTTCATTCCGCTCCGCACGGAAATCGTTGCAGGACCTGATGGTGATGGTTATACTGATTTTCATCTGGAACCTGTAAACCCTGGCTCCCCATTGCGTAAGATCTATCCACGGTGCGTGATGCTCTCGGGTCTAAAGATTCCCAGCTTCACCACCACCAAATCTCAGGATGGTGGGGTCACTGTTTTCCTTCAATTTTTGCCGTCTCACTGGTGTTTGGATCATAAAACGGAAGTACTGTACTTTCGCAATTTCCCTTTGGATACCTCTGGGGGTGTTACTCGCTTGCTGCTACACTACATAGATGAATTCATTTCCTTCAAGCTTCACCTCATTAATTTTCCGATTGAGTACTCCCTTGCGATGTTCCCTGTCCAAGTCACTCCCAACAGACTGGAGGGCTTTGCGGTCGTACTTTTACCCCCACTTCGTCCTGGGGAGAATCTTCATCTTCTTGATGGACTCCTCTCCGCGGTTGGCCTCACTGACTCCCTTCCGGTTGTTCTATCGTTTGGGTGGACCCGTCTGCTCATGGGAAACAATCGCTCGGAACTGATGAGAGTTGACTATCTTTCCTCTCTCCCTTCCACTCCGCCGCTGGTTATGGTAGTTACTGGTGTGGAGAAAGGTACATCCCTTTGTGCCTTGCTCTCTGCACTGTGGCAGGACTCGCACTATTCCCCGGATTTATTCAAGCATATTGGAGGCATCTTTCTCGACCGTTCCGCGCTGTACTCTGCCAACCCGGGGTACTTTGTTGAGAAAGCTCTCCGTGCATACGGTCATTCGGACTCGCTCAATTTGGTGCTTAGTTCGGATGTGGATCCTCAGCACATCTGCCGCCCTACCATAGGTCAGGCCATCTCCTCCCTCTTGGGCCTTGACGCCCAGGGAATTCGTCTTGTTCCTGACCATACTCGTGTTCCCCCTTCCAGCTTGAGTATGTTCTCCCGCCTCCTTGCGTTGCATCGTTCACTTCGTCCCAAAGCAATGGTCTCTGCCAACCGTGGCTTGACCAGCACTCCACCCTCAAATCCGCGTATGCCTCGGGGTCCCCCCTCCAGCTCCCAGAAATTGAAGGCTTTAACGGTGGTGGATGCGGATCTTCGTGGACGCTACTCCAGCCTTGTGGACACTCACCCGCTGATGTCGGCTCTCATCCCAGCAGGTCGGTGTTATCTTCCACAGTCCCCTCCAATGTCTCATGGCAATCTTCTCCAGCTCTCCGGGAGGATGGGGTGGATCCAGACGCACCTAACGGAGATGGAATGGCTGACGAGTACAAGGATGAATTTAATGATTATTACCAACACGAATTTTAAGATATGTGCGGAGGGCTCTTTCTCCTCCTATATCGTAATTAACGAGGGCTTGCCACCTACTGTTGTGTCTCTTTTGGACCAGTCAGGTTCCTCTTCCTCTCCCTTCGATGAGGATGATCTGGAATATGTGCAGTACAGGCAGAGTGTGGTGGAGCGTCCACTCCAGGGCCAGCGTTCCTGCCTGGTAGCTCATACTCTCGATGATGAAGAGGACTACCTAGCATACCGGGCGTGGGCCCTGAGTCCTCCTCGTTGTCCACCTCCCAGCTCCTCGGAATCCCCGTCTTTTCCGCATGACCCCGATTTTCTGGACTACTGTGTCCGGGTAGGATACTTCCCTAGCTATGAAACCCGAATGGCCCCCACCATTCTTTCAAATGGCTTGCGCCTGCCTTGGGTGAGGACTGATTTAGGCGTGTCTTCGTGTTCTATCGCTATGTCCACGCGCACCACGGCTCTGGGGGGGCTCTCCCCTGGGCTCCCCTCTCCCGCGTACTGCAGCGTCTCGCCATGCTGCTCTTTTTCTGTTCCGTCTGTACAGGAGGGTCTCTTTGAACCAGTACATGGTGCTGTTCATTTCGCCGCTTCTCGTCTCCGGCCGTCGGTTCCTTCCCTACGTCCTCCGTATGCGTGGGTCACCTATCATGTTCCGTGGAAGGAGGTTATCCCTTCTAGTCCTTGGGACCGTGCCTCACTCTGCTCCCGTTTGGAGGGCGAGGTGTTGCCGACTTCCACTGAGTCTGTGATGTCCCGCGCACCTGCTTTGCGTAACCGTATTCAGCGGCAGGTGCAGGATAACCCGCCGTCGGGCTCCTGTGCGTTCCCGTTACCCCCTGCACCTGCTCCAAGGGTGAGGGACTGTGTACCGCTGTCTTCTAGTCAGTTCCTTAGGTCCCTCGCCTCCTATCCGCGGGTGGGGGACGAGGTGCCGCCGAGTTCCTGTGTGTTCCCTCTGTCCCTCGCACCTGCTCAGAGGGTGGGGGCCGAGGTGCCGCCATGGCCCTGTAAGCTCCCTATCTCCCTCATATCTGCTCAGTGGGTGGGGATGGGGGTCTGTGTACTGCCGTGTTCCGGCAAGTTTCATGCGCAGTCTTGTGAACTCCCGATGTCCCTTATGCCTGCTCCAAGGGTGGGGGACTATTCGCAGCAATGTTCCTGTCAGTTTCCTCTGTTCCTTGTATCCGATCAGAGGGTGGAGGACGTTGTGCAGCCGTGTTCCTGTCAGTTCCCTTTGTCCCCTGCACCTGGTCTGAGGGTGGAGGACTACGTGCAGCAGCGTTCTTGTTCGTCTCAGATGTCCCGTGTACCCGCTCAGAGGGTGGGGGACGCGGTGCCGCCGTGTTCCTGTGCGTTCTCTCTGCTTCCTGCATCTGATCTGCGGGTGGGGGATGCCATGCCGCCGTGCCCCTGTCCGTTCCCTATGTCCCTTGCACCTGCTCAGAGGGTGGGGGATGAGGTGCCGCCGTGTTTCTCTGCGTCCCCTATATCCCTTGCACCTGCTCCGTGGATGGGGGACTCTGTGCTGCTGTGTTCCTACACGTTCCCTACGTCTCTGGCACCTGATCCGCGGGTGGGGGACTATGTGACGCTATGTTCTAGGCAGTTCCCTATGTCCCTTGCCATCGACCCGAGGGTGGGGCACGATGTGCAGCCGGGTTCCTGTATGCTCCATCTCCCCTCTGCACCTGGTCCAAGGGTAAGGGGCTCTGTGCAGTCGTGGTCTTGTTCGGTCCCCAGGTCCCTTGTACCCGCTCAGAGGGTGGGGCTATCTGTACAGTCCCTTTCCTGTAAGCTCTCTCTGTCCCTTGCACTTGATCTAAGGATGGGGGACGCTGTGCAGCTATGGTTCTGTCAGTTCACAATGTCCCTCCTGCCCGCTCCCTGGGTGGGGAACTCTGTGCAGCCGTTTTCCTGTCCGCTTCCTCTGTCTCCTGTACCCGCTCAGAGGGTGGGGAACGTTGTGCTGCCGGGTTCCTGTACGTTCCCTATGTCTCCTGCTCCTGCTCCAAGTAGGATAGGGGAAGCTCCACTGCTCTTTTCCCGTACATTCCCTGTGCCCATCGCACCTGATCAGCGGTTGTGGGTCTGTGTAAAGCTGGGTTCTGGTGCGCTCCCTGTGTCCTTTGCCCCTGCCCCGAGGTTGGAGGCTTCTCTGCCTCCCTGTTTCTGTGCGTTTCCTGTTTCCCTTGTCCACTCTTCCTGTGTGCACCTTGTGCCACTTGCGGCTACTCGGTGGGTGGGGGTGGCTGTGCAGCCCTGCTTATATGCATTTTCGTCTGCAGTTCATGATGTTGTATTTTCCTCCATCTCTCTTATTATCCCAGGTCAAGACCCTATCCCCTGTTTAGGCGAAGGGGATGGGAAGGGCGACCCTCCCTGCAGGTTTGTCCCGCAGGGTGGGCCAGGATGTAGGGCCCCACCCTGTCGGTACCCATCGTTGGGCAGCCAAGGGGGGCCTGGTACTCGGGAAGACCCACCTCTCCGGTCCCCCTGGGAAGGAGGTGGGACAGAATCTTCGTACAGCGCTCCAGGCACAACAGGTCCAGACCCCCCTCCCAAACTGGCCAACCAGAAGGGTGGGCTGGATCCAACTATTGCTGTCAATTATCTGTTGGTGCATCTCTTGGAATCAGGGGTTGGTCCTGGGATAGCTCTAGCTTTGTCCTCGGACGATGTCCTCAGGGAGGTCCTTCCCTGCACTCCTCGTTTTTCTCTCGTGGTCAGCGACCCTCATAACTGGAGGCTCTGGTTGGACCCTGCACCATGTCCTCCCACTCCACCGGTTCCTCCGTGGACATTATCGCTGTTGCATCGCTCTCCTGTGAATCTCCTCAGTGGCGGAGGACGTAGGCCGCGGGCGCTGCCAAGCCTCAGTCCACTCTCCTCCCACGCGACCCTCTCCAGTTGTCAGAGCGACCTCGCTCTCTCTCCAGTTCCGGTCAGGCCTCTGGATACAATCAGATCTATACCGGGTATCACGCCCCCTGTGTTAGACGTGGGAGTGGCCGATACACTCCTCCCTTTCACAGGGGAAGGTCTGTTTACGCGCGCTCTGATACACTTCCCTGCTAAAGATCCTGCTACTCAGCGTCGTAAGCGCTGGCGTCTCTCTGATCTAGTTATATGCTCATATGAGGGTGTCTGGATCTCTCGCTGCGTGGGCGAACGGTCGGACTATCAGTCCAACTACTGTCATGCGGTGGACAAAGAGTGGATAGTTGATGCACAGGATTATCGCTCCTGCTATGGTCGCTTCATTAATGAGCATTTTGATCCCCGGCGGGTTAACTGTCGCATAGTGGTCCTAAAACCGGAAAGGCGTCTGGTTGTAGTAGCTATTCCTGACGTCCCTATAGTCCCAGGTGCTGAGCTGTACACTAGTTATGGTTTAATCTACTGGACTGATCTTCTTCGCACACTTGATCTCCCGACCCGCTTGGCTATTCTTCGACGCTACAGTGAGGATATCACCCAGCCATTTCTGGACAGGGCTGGTATCACAGGGCACGGGGAGCTTCTCTCCCAGCTCACTCCCAGTATTCTGTCGTTTACGCAACCGGTTTCACCAACTCCTGGCTCTGCGCTATATTTTACTGAGGATGTGTCTGTCCCGGTAGGGGCGTCCTGGCGTCTGGTCTTGCCAGCGACAGACTTTCGTACACATTGTGTCTTCCCCTTGGACAGTTCCTTTGAGGACAAACTCACCCTTCTGCGTGAATTCGTCAGCCTCCATCCTCTTCTCATGCTGCACACTGTGGATTGTCGGGACTGGTACTATGCCTGCAATCCCGATGGCAGCTGTGGCGCTCAGCTTGCGCTCCTATACCGGCTACTACCGGGAGATACCTGGGGCGCCCACTTCTCGCAGTGCACCAATTCCCACTGGGCCTACCTTCAGTTCTACCGCCGTCAGAAAGATCACTCCAGGGTTCTCACCACCGTTCAGGACATCTTGTCTGGCCCATGCTCCCCTTCGCTCCGCCGTAAATTGATGACATGGGCCCAGGGCTTGCAACAAGGACAGCGGTCTCCGCTCATGGCAGACCCGGACGAGTTGTTTCTTACCGTTGACGATGTCATGGAGATGATCCCTCATGGCACGGCCGCGTCCCTCTACGTTGAGCTTGAACCCGATGAACTCCGCCTTCACCACGGTTTTCGTAGGTCTGCCTTGTCACATTCATGGGCTCAACTTACGTGTGATCGTCGCTTCCCAGACCGCTATTCCCAGTTTACTCTATCTGAACTCCAGCAAATTCTTCAGACATCGACTCGGGCTTCCGTCTTGCGAGGGCGTCATTTTTACCCCCTCCCCCTGTCATGGGATCTTGCTGAGTTTCATCGTGCTACCGATACACTCCTCCGACAGCTTCTCCTACAGTTCAATCCAGCTCATTCCCAACAGCTCTCCCCTGCTCCAGAGCTGACGACGGAGGATGTCTCCTCTCCGGAGTCCTCCTCTGCCTTCATCACCACCCTTGCGTGGACTCCTGGTACTGCTTCAGAGTCTTTCCCTTTGGCCCAGGCAGACGGGGACACGAGCTCTCTCCACTCAGACACGGTTGCCATGGATGAGGACGGTCCTTACGTTCCGCGTGACTTCCTTCAGGAGGCCCTTGAGCCGATGTCTATTGCGGCCCCGGAGGAGGTGACTCTCCCGTCTGGTAGTCTTCTCCGACTTCCGGGTAGACCCCTCACTTTAGCGGACTTTCCTTCTCCGGATCTTCCCCGATGGGTCCCTCCACCTCTGCCGGCTCTCCTGCCTTGTCCCCCCCAGTTCGTGCCTCCCACCCCCGTGGATCTTGCGCAGGGTGCGCTTGCACCGGTGGGACTGTGGCTGAATCCTGAAGCTCGGCGGCGGTCTGGCCTCACTTGGTCGGCCTTGCTTCAGCCTGTACACCCTGTGGCCCCGATCTTAGGGTATCAAGAACTCCAAACCACTGGAGGGCCCCAGTCCCTCCTGACGGCATATCTGGGATCGCTACAATCTGATTCTGACACTGTGCTCTCTCTCTGGAAACGCCTGGAAGTATTCCTTGGGGCGAACTGGACTCGCGTTCGGTGCCTCCCGACTGACCAGGTCACGATTGATAACTACACTTTTGTTAGCATCTCCTGTCGCTCGGGACTATCCCTGCTCCGGATCAGTGGCCTTACCCTCCCTCGCGTTCCGAGCCTCCTGGAGCTGTTTCAGCGTCGAAGTGTCCCGCGCATCCATCCGGTCCTCTATTATCTGCTCTCGGGTATCTACGAAGGGCCCATCCACGTGATCGATTGTGTAACCAACACTGTTACGTTGTACCTGATGGACCTGCCCACCACACTTCATCGTCCCCGGCATAGACGTCCGCCGCTCGTTCTATTTGACCATCGGGGCTATGTGTGCGGTTCTACCCCTCCTTTGTATGGCCCATACTTCGGTCCTTTTGAGGCTCCTGTTACCCTTGTTCCATTTTCGCCTCAATTGGATCCCATGGCTACTCCACCGCTGGAACGAGAGATTCTTGGTGCGCCTTGTCTCGACGAATTTCTTCGTCATGCCCCTGATGCTTTCGAGTTCCATATGGGTGGATCTCCGTCTGTTGAGGACTTCAGAGTGATTTTCTTCAACGTAAATGGAATGGATGGTTTCAAACTCACTGAAATTCTCACAGTCATGCTCCTCCAACACATCGATATAGTGGTTCTCATTGATGCCCGGATTGACTCCGCTCTACATCGTGTCTTCCTCACGGAAATTCATACCAAGCTCGGGCAACGATCGAAACTGCTGAGCTCTTATCCACTCATCCCAGAGGCTCCCACTGGGTCGCGTGTCCGGGTGGGGGGTAATGCCTTTATCTTGAATGAACGTTGGAGCTCCAAATTTATAGAGCACTCCTCTGATGACTCCAGACTCTGTCTTGTTGACTCCATCTGCGTCGCTGTGCCCACAGGAGTACTTCGTCTCATCGCCACTTACTGGCCGTATCCACCACCGAATGGTTCAGCGGACTCATCCGATCAGAAGCTGTTTAGTCTGACTCACAGATACCTGAGTACTAAGCAGGGAACACAATCTCCCCTCCTTTATGCACGCCAAACCGTCTCTGCACTGGCGCTTCAACATATGAGGCATCCTGGCAACCATGTCCTCCTCGGGGGAGACTTCAATAGCACCTGGAGGGGGCGTCGCCATGATGGTGGGGGGTACAGCGCTGCCCTCGGCTCGTGGGCTCGTGATGGGGGCTGGAGGTCCTGGCGGGATGACATACCAGATCTCTCCCCTCCCATTACCCGTCCCACTCCGCGACTCACCACTGGCACTGAAATTGATCATGTGCTTGTGCTCAGCCCCCTCTACAGGATGGCTGGCTATGGGGCGGGAACTGGCTCTGGGTGGGTTGGCCTCTCAGATCATCGCCCACTCCTGGTGTCCTTTACGATTCCGACGGACCATTTGCTCCTTCCTCGATTCACGCCCAGTGCCGGTCAGCAGCGCATCCGGTATCTCCGGAAATTTACTCCATCCAAGCCTCAGCTGCAACAGTTTCGGGACGCCTTCGATTCCAGGAGTCCCCTTCCTTGTCTCCTCACACCTGCCGTCGCTGAGGCCCATCTAGACCATCTCACTGCGCTCTCACTTCAATCTGCCCCCACTAGAAAGAAAATTAAGAAACGGAACAGGAAGAAGGAGCTGTGGAGCCCGATTTATGCTGCCCTGCAAGCGCAGCTGCGTGCTTTGCTCCGTATTCAACAGCGTTTAGGGCTTCTTCCATGCCGTCGCTCCTTCCCTCCGTGGAACTCCGCGCATGACCTCTACATTGGGATCTCTGCAATTATCAGTGAATGGGAAATGACGGTCCAGTCCTTGAAGTGGCCTGACGGCACCCCCGCTGAAGTTTGGGAGCATGGTTTCTCTCCTGAGGAGTGGCGTACACAGGATTTCTCCAATCGGTTGAACATCCTCCATGCTGCTGTCCGGGACTTTGGACGCGTTCGGAACGCACTTCATGGTCGCAAACGGAAGGAACTAGCCTCCTTGCAGTCTCACCATATCCGTCAACGTGAAGAAGCGGCTACCTGTGGGCACCTTCACCGGTCTATTCAATCCGTCCTGGGAGAGATTCCGTTTTGCACCCCGCTTGAATGCATGGATCCGGGAGATCGGCCTCTCCCAACATCCAAAGAGGAAGTTCACCGTCTCATTACGGAGCAATTTGAAGCTCACTTCCACTCTCCTGCCACAGAGGCCCCTGACCTCCACGATGGTGCCCTCTCCTGGGATGTTCTTATGCATGAGTCTTACGAAGAGTTCGCGGTGCGCCATCAGGCCCTAGGTATTCCCCCTCTCCCCTCTGCTCCGCTCAGGCGCCTATGGCAGGCCTTGCGCCACTCGCCCTCTCGCCATTTGGTTGAAGCGGATCTGTCACCGCTCCTGGTCAGTGCGCCCTCCCTTGCGGAATTTAAAGCTGCTATCGCTAATAAATCTGGACATTCTGCTGGGGGCCCTTCTGGCCTCCTGTATGATCACATCAAATGCTGGTCGCCGGATGTCGTTGAAGAAGCTTACTCATGTCTCTGCGTCTTGTGGACGGCCCGACATGTCCCGGAAGCCTGGCTCTGGAAATGGCTGGTCCCGTTGCCCAAAGGTACCTCTAACCGTCTAGCGGACCTCAGGCCCATCATGCTCATGGAAGTTCTCAGGAAGTTGTGGACTGGGCTGATCGTTCGACGTATCGTTTCTTCGCTGCTCAAACATAACGTACTCTGTCCCACTCAGCATGCATACCTTCCTTCTCGAGGTACGGACACCGCCAACATCCAACTCCTTAACGCGCTCGAAGAGGCCTGGCAACACCGCTCTCATCTCTATGGGAGCTCATGGGACATGAAGAAAGCGTTCGACTCAGTCTCCAGACCGCTAATCATCCTCTGCTGGCAGCGTCTTGGTGTTCCCCGTGCTCTCGCTGAATGGTTAGTAGCGCTTGATCTCCATGGTCATGCCGTTGTCCGAACAGACTTCGCATTAGAAACTCTGGTTCAAGAGGGTTTCTCCTCTTTGCTTCCCCTAGCGTTCTCACCTGAGCGTGGGACGGGTCAGGGTGATATCCATAGCCCGTTCACCTGGCTTGCAGTCTTTGATGTTCTGCTCACCCTCCTTGATCAGGACCAGGATTCCCAGGAGCATATCTACCTTCCTAAGCCTGATGGTACCACTTACCGGGCTAAAGATGTCTGCTACGCAGACGACCTTCAATCGGTGGCTCAAACGCTGAGGGCTCTTCAGCGTATGGCCGACCTAGTTTCGGTCTTTGCTCTGGTCTTTAACCTGCATATTGCCACACACAAGCTTCGCGTCTTCCATTATTGCGGACTAGATCCGCCTCCCCCTCCTGAATTCCTTGTAATTCACGTGGCGGGTTGGACCCCGGTTCATATCCCTATCCGGACGTCGGGTGTCGTGAAGAGTCTTGGGGTCGAATACCCCATCAATCCCCGAGACCACACCTCATTTGACAAAGCGTATCAATCTCTTCGCACTTCTCTTCTCGTCCTCGCACGTCGACGGGCGTCGGCATCCCTCATCACTAAGGTCATGACGTTATGTCTTCTCAATAGGGGTGCGTATGTGGGCATCCTCTCCTCGTGGTCTCTCCAGCAGTGTCGTCTTCTGGATAAGCTCTTTGCTCAGGAATTCCGTCGCCGTACGAAGAACGCAGCGTCCTCCCAAGAAGAGAATATCTTTCAGCCCACTACCCTCGGGGGTCTGGGTTTCGTTCGCCCCTCCATCATCATTCAGGAACGGAAGCTGTCCCTCATGCAACGGGCGCTGCAGTCCTCCGACCCCTGGACCCGTTGGGCAATGGAGGCCCTCTTGCGACGCGGTCATCCCTGTCCCTATAACGTACACCAACCTGTGTTGTCCTTAACTGACCTCCGGGCTGGCTTTTGGGTCTCGAGTCTCATTGCGTATGGCGCCTCAGGTCGAGCAGTCCTTTCCCATCAACAAGCTTCTTCGTGTCCGGATCTTGCCCCCATGTCCCCCCTGCATGGCTTGGTTGGTGTCAATTGGTCCACTCACCAGAGTCACTACATTCTGAGCCAACAATACCACATGTTCCTGGATCTTGCCCAATGGCAGGAGAACCTCGGTCGATGGGCGTGGCGTCATCTACCGGACTTTCTCCGAAGTTCCCTGGACACCCTCCCGTTATGGTCCCCGGATGCACCTATTCCGCTCCTTCCTGGTCAATCTTGGCATGTCGCTCCTGTGGGATTCCTCCGTACCTCTCGCTGGGTGATTGAGATTCTCGATATCCTTCCACGTCTGGCCTTAGGGGAAGTCTCCATTGTCTTTCGTAAGTGGGCTTTACCTCACTCGATGGTCTCTCCACTTGAGGGGTCCGTTCTGTCCAACAATCCGGTTCTTCAACTGTACTCTGGCCCGCTTCATGCTGAGACCTGGCGGTTAGCGATCTTCCCTCCGGGGACGACCGCACATCGCCTTCGCCTGGAGACAGTTCCTTGGGGTCGAGGGGTAGCGGAACCTTCCTCTCTGTCCAACCTTCCATCCCGAGTGCGGATCCGGGAATCTGTCCCATCTCTTCTTCCAAACAGCATTTGCACTCCCTCCGCAGAGGTCGCTTCGGGTCGGAATGCAAAACCTGCTACTGTCCTGCACGTTTACATCACTCAGCACACCCAACTCCGGGCCTCCCCTCTTTATGAGGCTGTCATGAGCTCACCCCGCCTTCACCGTATGTGTGTCCTTTCCACCCTCGATCATGTGCACTGGGACTCGCTAGTGTATGAGGACCTCATTCCGGCCAATCAAGATAACTATCATGATCAGACGGTCGCCCTGACGGGATTATTGCGGGCTTTGAAACTTTATGATGAGGCCACCGCGGATAAACTCATTGTGCACCTTTCGGATAGGTCCTTAGTTGACTCTGTTATCTCTCCACCCCTGACCTATGCCCACCCACCCTCCGCGGCTCTTCACAAATTGGTTCAGTCCTTGTTGTCTTCCTCCGTGGAGGTTCAGCATCGTTCAGTCCCCAGCCTCTCTTCTGTCCCTCAGTCCCTTCCACTGCGTGGAATGTTCCTCAGCTCCGCCTATGCCCACACTGGTCTCAGCCAACAAGAAGTCTTAGATATTTCCTTCTCAGGCAACACTGAGAGCAGCTTCCTGTCTCAGCCCCTCCTCCAATGTGTACCGCTTGACTATCTTACCGGTACCTGGTCCTGGCGTGATGAATACTCGGGCTCCTATCTCCTAGACACTCTGAAGTCCAGAAGTTTGTTACAAGCCCGTCTTCGTGCCCAGGAACAGAGAGATTTCGATCGTTCCCGAAGGGGTGATCCTCCGTGCTGGACTGATGTGACCCTAAAATTTGCCTCGGTTGTTCTTAATCTCTCCCATCTGCCGATACCCTCCCGTGCGTATTTTGAACGTCATCTCTTTGAGCGCCATCTTCTTGTTGGGCACAACAGAGCCAAGGGAGCCAAGTCCAATGAGGAACGGTTAAGATTGGGCAGTTGCAAGCTCTGTGGCTCCTTCTTCTCCCAGGAAGAGGAAACTTATGATCACATCTATCGACTTTGTCGGCATCCCCTTCTCTGCGCGGCCAGGGCTGCGTCGGACTATCAGCTGGCTCAATATAGATGTGCTCTCCCCATAGAGGAACGCATTGTCCCTAAGGTTTGCCAACTTGTCCAGGATATTAATGGCCACCGCATCTGCCTGGGTAACTGGGCCTCGTGTCAACTTCGAGCTCTGGATGCTGTGCTTCTCCCACAGGACTCCCCAGGCGCCATCCGAACTACACTATTAGAGCTCTCCCCGCTCTTGGTGGAGCGCAACACTGCTATCTGGGAGGCGTGGCGAGAAGCCTCGTACACACAGGCGGTGGCGGATCAAGATGACCCTGCGGGCAGTCTTTCTGCTGCTCGCCTCTATCAGCCCTATCGTCCATACCTGTCTCGTCATGGTAAAGCGCGATTCTACGCTGTCCGGGCCGGTCGACAACCTGGAGTCTACCTCGCCTGGAAGGATGCTCGGGAACAGGTAAGGGGTTTCTCTCGTGCTGATCATGCGGTCTTCTCGTCCAGGGAGGAAGCGGCAGCATATGTGGCCAAAGTCCCTGTTGTTCCCTCTTCCCCGATCCCCGACGTCGTCGCCTCCATCTTCACCGATGGCTCGGCCTCCGTCCGCCCTCCTTTCAGTGCGGGTTGGGGTTTTCACGTCTGTACACTTGAGCCTCGTGTTACCCTCTATGAAGACTGTGGGCCGGTTATCCTTCAATCCGACTCCTCGGACTACCACGGAGCCACTCGTCTTACCAACAATGCGGGCGAGCTTACTGCCCTCATCCGGGCTTTCCAATGGATCCTCGTGCAGCCGAAACCTCGCGAAGTGGGCTCCCGGGGATACAATATCTACACGGATTCAGACTACTCTCAGAAGTGTCTTCTTTACCCCCGTAAGAATACTCACAGCAATCGGCAGCTTATTCAACTGGCGCGCCAGCTCCTTGATCAAGTCCGAACCATCACCTCCATTGCAATTATCTGGACCAAGGCGCACTCGCGGAGCCTCTCAGCACTGTCTATTGGCAACAAGGCGGCGGATGCCCTGGCGTTGAAAGGCCGTCAGCCTCCCCCGGCGTGTTCCCCTCCGTCCCTGTCTCCTTCCAGTCAACGACAGTGGCATGGTCGGCGCGGATCTTCTGTGACGTCCCTACCATCTAGGAAGAGAAGGCGTTTAGATAGTGGTGTTTCTCCTCATCTTGCATTCCATCTGTCCGATTCGCCTGTAGATATCATTCCGTCCCCTCTTCCCCCTGATGGTGGTGATATAGTAGATGATTAGACCCCCGCATCCGAGGTAGCCCCTCGGTTCCTCCTACTCGGTGCAACGGGACTTGCCTCATGGTTCATGGGAGGCCGTTAACATTCATGTAATTTAACGAGCTGATTTTCAAAAAACTACATTACACAGGAAACACATGCTCTACACTACACAGGAAACACATGCTCTACATTACACATGAAACACATGCTCTACATTACACAGGAAACACATGCACTACATTACACAGGAAACACATGCACTACATTACACAGGAAATACAGGAAATACATGCTCTACATTACGCAGGAAACACATGCTCTACATTACACAGGAAGCACAGGAAACACATGCACTACATTACACAGGAAACACATGCTCTACATTACGCAGGAAATACATGCACTACATTACACAGGAAACACATGCTCTACATTACACAGGAAACACATGCTCAACATTACGCAGGAAACACAGGAAACACATGCACTATACTACATAGAAAAATAAGCACTATATTACGCAGGAGACAATTGCTCTACATTACACAGGAAACACATCCACTACATTACACAAGAAACACATGCACTACATTACACAGGAAACACATGCTC
>Ga0208107_1000060_pt1 | contig 13127 bp, 6 predicted proteins | sample CryBogCBE29Oct07_FD_184586 | JGI IMG/M metagenome (GOLD analysis project Ga0208107, IMG submission 184586) | Freshwater microbial communities from Crystal Bog, Wisconsin, USA - CBE29Oct07 (SPAdes) | ecosystem: Environmental > Aquatic > Freshwater > Lake | place: Crystal Bog, Wisconsin, USA...
TTATTCCCCAGCAGCTTCGGCTCATAGGCCCAGCCTTCCATTTTGACAGTGGCCGCTTCCGCATCAGGACAACGGATCACCGTCCCCTTTCTCAGCCATCCTTCGAGCATTACTTGGCTTAGGGCATAGGTCGGCAGACGATCCTCATTGATCATCGTCTTCTCGCTCAGAGCGCTGATTCCAGCCCGCAGCGCCGGATATCCCGGGGTTGCCCACTGCACCCAGAGGGTCTTGCGGACAGGGGAAGAGAGCTTCTCCATGGCAAGATCCCAGAGCTCTCGGCATTCGGCCACGAATCGCATCGACACACTGCGTCCCTTACGCTGCACCTCGCACAGGCCTGCCTCCTCCAGTTCATCCTTCACCTTACTCAGAGTCATGGTGGAGTAGCCCAGATCTCTGGCGATCTGATTTAATGGCCTGCCATCGAGACGTTGCCGCTGGAGGTGATAGAGCAGGACCAGCTGTGCGGCAGGGCTGAGCCTGTCGCGTCCTTGGATTCCTTTTCGGGGAAAGCGCTCCCGGAAATCCACCAAGGCTCCGGGAAGAAAGCACTGCGTCCCGGGCACGATGAATGGGATGCCTTTCTGAACCAACCTCTGCCTGGTAATGGAGTCGATGGCATCCAGAACAAAGATCACCGGAGCCTTTACATGGGGACGGAGGAGATTTGCCTGTTTTTCATACTCCCCAGGGGATCCAGTTTCCCAAGCCTCATTTTCCAGAGCCAGCGTCCATGCTCTCCCGAACAAATCAGCTTGGTAGAAGGCAAAACGCTCCCTCAGGAAAACGGGTAGATTAGGCATCGCAACAAGACGAAGCCCCGGCTCTGTGTCGAGCAGCGTCTTGAGATATTCCTTTAGGTTTTCTAGAGGCAGCGTCCTCACGTTGATAAACCTACAATGAACGATAAACCTGTCAAGGTTATCGTTCTTTCTTTGGTTTATAGTACTTTACCAAAAACCTTTACAAAGCTTTGAACTTCAAAAGGGCAGAGGCTTGATTCCAAAAGAACTGAATCAGAATAGAAAAAGGGCAGGTCGGTGTGACCTGCCATTTGAGAGGATTGGGGAAGACTCCACTTCAGTAGGAGCCTATATCTTTCCCTGGTATGTTTCAGAAATCCTGTCTGAAGGGAGTCTCCGCCGGGGGGGGCAGCGTCTCTGGGGCGATTCTACCTAGGGAGCTGCACGCGGAGAAACCCGACCTATGAAGCGGGCGGTTCAGAAGTGTCTGGGGGATGTGGTTAGGGAGATAATGAAGGGCACTTGAGACGCGCTGTCCCCTTTGAAGTGTGAGGAAAAAGATGGCGTTCAGACATATACAGTCATTTTGCCAGGAAAAGAACACCAGCATCGTTAGCAGATAAACTTCTTTTACGAGATCTATGCTGCATTAACCGGAACTAAAGCAACCCCCGCTGGAGGAAAAAATCAAAGACGCCAGCGGCTGGGGGGTAAGTTTATTGTTTATTGTCGGGTAGGGTGTGCTGCTGAATGTACCCAGGGTCGTCAAACTCAATGGTTGTGAGATTCGCCCCGCGCTGTTTAAAGCGGTTAAAGAATAATTCACCGCTCATACCTATGAAGCGTAATTCATGGATACTGTCAAATTCGGATAGTATGTCGATGAACTCACCAATTGTAAAAGGATCTTTGTCTAAGTCTCGATTGTGAAAGCTCACAAGTGGCATAATATATAGAGTTGATTTAAAGCTTTGTGCGTAAGGATTATTGGATGGTTAGTTTAATTGATAATGGATGTTTTTTGTGTGAAGCCTTATTAGTGAAAGTGAATTGCAACTCAGCAAGAATTGGGCAGATCTATTAATGGTTTGCATTACTAGAATCAATTTTAAGGACACGATGTGATGCGGTCTCAATTAGAGTATCAAGAGACCTAAATAGCGTGTATGCGGATATATTCATAGCATAAAGGTCTGCCAATGCTTCTTCTCGAGAGGAAATCGCAATGTCAATGAACTCCAATCTGTCCTGCTTGGCTCCAGTGGTTTCTGAAAGTCGTATAGCTTCTTTGTGACTGCAAAATACACATGCCTTTTCGTCCTCTTTAAGGGAAATAGTATACCAACACTGTTGGATAGCATGGCGTTCGTGAACGGTTGCAAATGGTCCTAATATATGAATATGTGGACTCGATGAGCAGTAAGTTCTTCCGTGGCCCAATTCTGAATAATAAATCCAAATACGAACTGAAGTTGCATCTTTAGGTGGATCGCGGAATGCAAAGAAAGCTGCAACATACGGCGACTCTGTCCAGTCAAGAAGCGGCGAAGGAAATCCATGATGACGAAGAAAAGCTAGGTATTCAAAATTTGGAAAGTTGGGCTTTAAATCGCGATAGGATACTGCCGCATCCTCTATAAAAGGAATATTTGACAATTCGTAGTTCCCACAGAAACGTCGAACTGACCCGCAGTCCTGCATGTAATGATTTAGAAGCATGCCTCTCAATCCATGCCGTTCAAGTGTTGATTCAAGTTCCCATGCACTCGATCCATGTCCTCTAAATAGTGGCAAGCTTCTGCCGTCTGGGTGGGAATTTGTAAAGCATCGACTCTTAGGAATAAGCTGATCAAATCTTTCCTTACATTCACGCCAAGAAAGTGGATTCATATTCAATATCTAACCTCGACAATGAGCTGCCACGGTTTGCTTCTGGTACGAAAAGCTACTCCTTAGCTGTCATGTTAAAAGATTCAAAGGCATGGTGATTAGGTCTATCGGATTACTAGCCTTCACGTTCATAGTGCAGGACAGTTCGTCCATCTAATGTATGAGCCCGACCAATAAGTGACACTGGAGCGGAATATAGTTTGGGAACAGGCTCCAATTGCACTTTGAGGGATTGCAATCTATATAACTCGATCAATAAAAGAAACAAGCCACCAACGGCATTGAGTGTATTTATGAGATGAGCTTTACTAAAATTATTAGCCCGATCATGCTTGATTCCGTTGTGATCTATCCACCAATCAGGGTTTTTTGATTTTCGCCAATTTATCCACGGTTTCAAATCAAGACCAAAGCGTGGCATCGAAAGAGTATACGAAGGAAGCTTGGGAATGTACTTTGTAAGTATTGACTTATATTGGTTGATATTTTGAGGTTTTTTGTCCGGTTCCAGTTTGAGGCATATCGCTTTAGAAACAACATCAACTTCAGATCCGGCTGATAGAAGAAGCCGAACCATCTCGACTGAGTGGCACTTGTAGTTAGATGGAACGAACTCGACAAAGCGAGATAACCTTTCGAGATCTGCCTCCAAAGAGAGAAAATAATTCCAATGCAGAAGTTGAGAGGTGTGTTGAATTGCCATATTGACTGCAAATCTAATTTAAAGCGGGTAAAGCTGATGGTTTTTATTATTCTCAAATAGACGGTACAAGCATCTTATTGTTTGGGTCGTCGATTCAATTGACGGATCATGCCGTATAAAATCATTGCGTGACCCAATGCAACAACCGCTGTGCCAGTCCATTCCTGAACCTTGTTCAACAATAGGCCTATTCCCAACGCTAGTAGCGGAACTATTGGAATGACAGGAATCCATGACTTCTTGAAGATCATACAGAGGACGAACCAAGTAGTCCAAAACCCAAAGACTAAAGCCAGTAATGTCTGGTAGCTGCTCACTGTTGCTTATTGGACTTATAGATAAGGAAGCCACCACCTGCGGTGCCAGCGAGAGGAACTCCATATCGGGTTCCGGCATCAAGCCAATTGAATTGGCTTGTGCCAAACACAGCGTTCCTACCTGTTAAATTCACCCGTCCGGGAATCACTTTTTGGTAGCCTCCAAACATGGATTTCAATCCAGATGGGTTCGCGAGTTCAGCCTGAATAGCGTCAAACTCGACGTAGTCTAAACGGTTTCCCACTCCAGTCATTAAACGACGGAACAAGGACATTTCCCCAGCAGCGTATGGTGCGACCCATGTTGTCGGAACGGTCACCCCATCGACTAGGCGGTTTCCAAGGGTGCTATCTGAGGACAATGCAAATTTGCCGTCGATAGGGAAACTACCTATCTTCGGATCAAAATATTGAGTGACCCTAATGGATCCACTTTCTGCTTCACTCCCTCCTACCGCCGACTTGGCTAAGGAAATGCCAAAGGATTCAAGACGGAGTAAAGGCAATGTTTGTATCGCCCCATAACCAGCCGGGCCCCCAAGGGTTTCGCCCACAGAATGAGCCCCCTGATCAAGCGCCCATAGGCCCCCTCCCACAACTACCCCTGGTGCTCCATTTACAGTTCCCAAGATTGATCCAGCGCTTGATCCAAGAGAATAGCCAAAGGCATTGGGCGATGAGTTGAAATTGGCGTAATTGTTTTGACCAAGTAGCCCAAGCCCCCCAGCTGAACTATCGGTAAAACCATTACCGATAGACTTACCAAACCTCCCATCGGGGTCATATCCGTTCACCGGATCGCCGTTGCAGTAGGAATAGAGGTCCATGCTGGCGACATGGCCCTCGGGGTCGGGACTGATGAATGCTCTCAGTGGGCTCGATAGGAGCAATCCTGGGATCAGGATGTACCCGAGAAGGCGTTTTTTCATGGCTGGGGGTGGGCTTGACCTGAATCCCAAAGGAACACAATCAGGAGAACTCTTGTCATACAAGAAAGAAAGAGGAGAAAGAAAAATGATTTTGTGGAGCTCTGCAAGAGTAGTCAAAAGAGGGGCTTTGAGCGGGCAATGAAAAGGGCAGGTCGCTGTGACCTGCCCTTTGAGAGGTTTGTTGAAGATAGCCCCTCAGAAGGGGGCTAGTTCTTCCCTGATATGTTTCAGAAACCCTGTCCGAAGGGCGTCTCCGCAGGGGGAGCCACCGTCTCGGGGGCGATTCCACCTAGGGAGCTGCCCTCGGAGGCATACAAGCCGTCACCGATTTTTCGGACACCGGCGAGCTTGCCGACGCGGACGTAGAGGGTCTGCTTGGGATTCTTGGCGGTCCACTGGTAGCCGTCCTGTTCGAGGCCGATGAGGATCTCGGTGACCTTCATCGGGCGGTTGTAGCGCTGGAGCACCTTCACCACGGCAGGGGCGAGGGGGCCGCTGGGGGAGCGAGGACGCGGTTTGCCGGACAGAAGAGAGGATCCATCGGTCGATTTCTTGCCAGAGCCAGGGGGACGGCCTCGACGGCGGGGAACCGCAGCCTCCCCGGCAGGGAGCACCACAGCAGGCTCTGGAAGTTCCAGGGTAGCCCCGATAAGCTCATGGAGCTTGGTGCCCAGACGCTCGATCTTTTGGGCAATTTTGAAACTCTGCTTGAGGATCTGGCTGTTCTTGATGGTCATTGGAAATCGTTGATATAAAGAAGAATATCCGTGGAATGCATCATCTTTTCCAGAAGGAAAAGTGCACGGCATTTACGAAGCCCGCCGCTCCTTCATTCCTCGCGGAGGCTTATAAATAAAGGATCCGCAGCCGATCTGAGGCCTGCAGATTGGGTGTGAACACATTGATTCTAGGGAGGCTGCACTAAGCAAAACGCTTATTCTTGATGTGGTCGATTTTAGCTCTATTAAGGCCTTAATCATTGGTCATGTATTACTTGCGCGCAAACATGGAAAAACATCGCAGGGAGGAAGACGACTTCGTCACAAAATAGTTGTTGTATCCGTTAACAAATCTGCACTACACGGGGCGGAGTTAATCGGCTGCCGTGGAGTTTTCCAGGTGTGACTGGGAAATAAAGCGGAGTTGAGAAACCCCCCACCCAAAAAAACCCCCAGAACATGGAAACCTCCGACAACAATCGGCTGCTCCGCTCTGCCGAAAAAACTAAGAATTCGCGGCTCTCTGCAACTGCTGCAAAAAGTCCCCATGCCAGACGCTGGCTGAATGTTTGCATGATAAGTGCGGCGCTGAGTCTTGGAGGAATAGGCCACGGCCACGCACAGACGGCACCGACGCTGACTCCGAATGGAGGGACCTTTACTACTCAGCAGAATGTCTTTGTCTCCACGACAAACAGCTTCGGGAGTGTTTTTTATACGGTCAACGGCACGGCTCCGACGACCAACTCGCTGCCGCTTCTGAGCAACAGCACCATTCTGATTTCTCAGCCCACGACGCTGAAGGTGGCAGCATTTGTGGGGACCAACAGCGCGGTGACGACTGCGAACTTCAACATCACCGGCCAGGTGGGGACCGGGGTAATAAGCAGCGTTGTCCTGAGGGCAGATGGCACGGTTTGGACGGCAGGAGATAATTCCGTAGGCGAGCTTGGACTTGGTAATTTCACCTCCGCAACGACTCCCATGCAGACAACTGGGCTCTCAGGAATAACAGCACTTTCCTGTGGATATCTACATGTTCTTGCATTGGATAATGATGGAGATGTTTGGTCATGGGGAAATAACGGCAATGGTCAGCTTGGAACAGGCAATGAGGGGGTCAGCTACAGCATTCCTGGACAGATATCAACTTTGAGCGGAATGGTTGCGGTTGCAGCGGGATGGTACCATAGCCTTGGACTTCGGAATGACGGTACTGTCTGGGCATGGGGCTACAACGGTGTAGGAGAGTTGGGCAATGGGAGCACTAGTGATAGCGCTATTCCAGTTCAGGTTCAGGGGCTTCCGACGAATATCGTGGCTATTGCAGCTGGACAGTATCACAGCTTGGCTTTGGACAGCGGCGGAAATGTCTGGGGCTGGGGATACAATGCTGATGGGGAGTTGGGGCTAGGAAATAATTCTTTCGGGTATGCCAATCCCCAGCAAATGACGGGATTGACTGGAGTAACAGCTATAGCAGCAGGAATGACTTATAGCGCATTTATATCGACCAATGGGACTGTATGGACGACGGGAGCAAATGGCTCCGGTCAACTTGGAAACAATACGACCAATGGCAGCTTAATTCCTGTACAGGTGAGCGGACTGACTGGGGTTGGTACGATTTCCGCAGGAGAATACTTTTGTTCAGCCCTCAAAACCAATGGAACGGTTTGGACATGGGGTGATAACAGCGCCAGGGAGCTAGGTAATAATTCGACCAATGCCTTCAGCACTATTCCGGTGCAGGTGACATCTCTTACTAATGTGATGGGATTGGTGAGTCAGGGATATCACAGTTTGGCAGCTCTCACTAACGGAACAGTGGTTGGATGGGGGGATAATGCATCTGGAGAGCTTGGGCTCGGATCAACGAATGGGAGCGCTATCCCAGTAGTGACTCAATTTGTGGCGGTACAGACAAACCAGGTTCCTCCGACACCAGCCAATGTCATGGTGAACTACAACGGGGCAGGTCAGGCGACTGTGAGTTGGAGTGAGAAAGGAAGCCTCACTCAGAGCTTCACGATTCAGCAAAGTACCAATGGAGGCACCAACTGGTCGAGCATCGGAATAGTCCCTGGAAATCAGACCTCGTACATAGTTGCCGGCCTGACAAGCAGCAGCAACAGCTTCCGGGTTATAGCCAATGGAACCTACTCCAGTTCGACAAACTCCGTCAGTGCGACATCTTTGATAACATTTTCAATTACAGGTACTAATGTTGCCCCGGCAACGCTGACCTTCACTCCCACGGTATCTTCAGCAGCTGGCACTTGGAACCAAATTGCTTACTACGAGGGAACTGATCTCTTGGGAACGGCGACCAACTCTTCCCCGGTGAATCTCTCAGGAGTAGTTGCGGGGCCTCATACATACACAGCAGTTGTCAGTTCAACCAATGGAATTGTGGCCGAGGGTTCTGCCAACATAACAGTGACTATCCCGCCGACGCCATGGCTGAACTCACAGTTCACAAACCCATATATTCTCAACTTCTATGTTGATTCAGTAGATCAGTTGCAGGGGGTAGTGCTGCCATCTACAAACGCATATTCAAGCAAACCCTGGTTCCAACAGCTGGCACTTCCATCGATTTATGGTGTTCTCTATTCAAATGCATATACGAAGTTTCAGACCAATACTCCATATCTTATAACTTCACCTTGGGCCGCCTTTGGATCTGCTGGAGGAGGAACACCTCTTTATACCGGCAATACTTACACTTTTGCTTTTTGTGAAGGTGGATTACCCATTACAAGCACTAACTTTACGGTTTATACCAATCAGGCATCAAACAACTATAATGCCAGTGATTTTCAAATATTGGTCTATAATGCAAGTCAGTTTCCGGGAACAAATGTGACTCCTGTAGCAACAAATTATTTCTCTATCCCGAGACAAAACAGCACAAACTGGGCAGCATTTCAGAATGGCGGATACATTTATACTAATATATTCAGTAATAATGGATGCACATTGACAACTACAGTTGCTTACAATCTTGGAGGTGCCAGCCAAGGTTATCTTTTAACGGGAAGTAATGCGGGGATTCCATCAGATAGTCCATTTATTGTCACACACTCGGCAACCGGATCTAGCAACTACTATGTTGTGAACTACAGGGGTGTCGCCTATGACACTAATAATACCCAATATCCTCTGACTGTTACAAATACGAATAGCGCCTCTAACTCAGCAACATATAATTACGGATATACCCTTGATTTCATGAACAGCCCTGCCTGGATTTCAACCAGCCTGAGCATTCCAAACTTTCAGGGGCAGCCGTTACCATCAGCATATGCAGGGATGTCACTTGATCAGTTACTTCAGGTCAGTACTCCGGTAACGTATCAGTTAGCCTCAAGCAACATTTCCAATACGAACTTCCTTGCATTGGGCAACAGTCCAGAATTACGGACTAACCCGGTACTCGACAAGTTCATCTCTGACATGGGAAGCAATCCCGTGATTCTGGCTAATTTTATTCTGAACCAGATTCATTTGAGTGATGCGATCAGTTACAATGCAGCCGGTTCAGTTAGTGATCGCTCCATTAATGAAGGAGGATTTAATCGCAGTGCGGAAGCAACGTTCTTAGAGAGAGAAGGGAATCCTGCCGAGCAGTGCTCATTGCTTATTTACTTCTTACGTCGTTGCAATGTTCCTTGTGCCTATGTATTCCCTAATCCGGATACTCTCCAGATGCTGGATGCAAGAATGAGTTATCTGTTGCATTTCCAACTCAGTGAAATGCTTTCAAACACAAATAGCGCACCACAAATCCTGCCTGTAAATTATCCGTGGGTTATTGCATATGATACAAACAGCAGTCAATGGGTACATATCTTCCCATGGATGAAAGATACGCAAATTACAGAAGGAGAAAATCTCAATAACTATCTACCTGCAGGCTATAACACGGGATACGGATGGGTAGAGCATTATCTCAAAGCGGATACGAATATCATCAATCTCAACCAAAATGACGATACGCTCAGGACCCTTTATCCCCTTTTTGTAGCCAATGCTCTGGGATCTAATGGGCTAAGCACAAATGATGTTGGTGTCACAATAGTAGACCGGCCTCACAACTACAATTCTTGGAGTAACTTTCCTCAACCTTGGGGTCTTACTTCAAACAGTCTGAGCTCCAGTAATATTATTACCTCGCTTGTAGGCACCAATGTTCTGCCAGGTCTTGGAGCATCCACGAATATCTTTGATACGTTACAGGCTACGCTATCACGCACCGGCGCGACTAATACGCTTCTCAACACTGGTGTTCTACGCATGGTAGATTTGCATAATCGACTTTTCTTCATCAGTACGGCTGGGGCTACCAATAATAGTAATGTGATCAGCTTTTATATGGAGCCGCTTCCAGATGGGACGACAAATGCTTCGGCCTTTACAAATCCTGCAACAATCAACAATGCTCAGTATATCGGTTATCAGTTGAGTGCCAGTGATAGCAATAATCTGAACTTTCAAATTACCTATACACGTCACCATCAATTCAACACCAATGCGCTGACTAATGTTCCTTTCCTTGGAACTGTAGATACGGAAACCGTATCCCCCGGGCCACGCCCTTTCTCGAAAGGCCAAGCTGCAGCACTTTGCTTGGATTATGGACAGGTGACTCAGCAGATGCTTGATGTCACGGCACAGAAATTCTGGAGTGCTCAACAAAGCGGATCCATGACAACTAATAATGCTCTTGGAACTCAGTTGCAGTTAATGGGCATGAGTTACTACAAACACTGCTCTGATCTACGCAATGAACTTGAGCCACTTCATAAGACAGTAATTACTTCCTTTTTTGGAGGTGGTCTGGCCAAATTGAATCCCCAGCTTACTAACGGAGTTCTTCCAACAAACGGGGTAGTCAACCTCAGATACCCTGCGGTGGATATGTTTACGATTGAATTGGCCTCTGTTGGCAATGGAGCGATTTCAACTATCAACCCAAACAGTGGCGTCTCTCTTTATACAACTGCTGATGATTTGGAATCACTTTTCATGGCTGGATGTTCAGCCGAAGAGCATACCATCTTGAATCAATTCTTTGGGATGTCGAACTCAGCATCAACGGTGCATCTGCTTCATCTTGCCGCTCAGTCCACAAACGGGGTGATTACTCTAACGAGTCAGAACTTCACCAGTATGGCGACTAACCAGTATAGCTACAATGGAGTTACCAATTCACTGCAAACCTGGGCATCCAATGCTGGAATGTGGTCTTCAATTACAAATGCATTGAGCTCATATGCTACCAACAACACCAATGCATCATTGGCCGCTCCATATAATGTCGTCTATATTACCCCCGGACCTGAGTTATGTGCTAGCAATACCTATGCCGGTCTCGGTGCATTTATCATCACGCATAATAATTCAGGGGGTGGAGGTGAAGCAGCTCTTATTTCTATGCAAAGCCTTACGAATCCGCCTCTCAATGGTGGTTTTGCATCCCAATTACCTGTTCAAGATAATGTGACTTATGTGCAGTCGTTCTCCACTCTTTCTCAAAACAGCGGAGGTAGTTATGCATTTAATATTCAAGCTCCGAGCCTTACTGCACCCCCGTTGATATTCCAGCCGACTATTCTTAATACGCCTACAGCTATTAGTGAAATCTCAACTACAGGAAGTAGCACAAGCCTAACATTCCAGCCAACCTTAGATCAAATTATACAGGCGCAAAACTATTCAGGAAACTTCTCCCTCACAGCAAGTAGTCCTCAACTGCCAAGTATTATTTCCTCTGAAACAAGTAGTGGATTCTTAGGAGCTCTTTCTACTGTTTATCAAAACACAGTAAATAAGATATACGACCCCGTAGACATCGTCCGTGGAGGATTCTATGTAAATGATACTGACTTAGTCATCCCTGGACCGATGCCAATCAAGTTCTGCCGTAACTATGACAGTATGTATCTCGCCAATGGTGAGTTCGGTAATGGTTGGAAGATGGGGTACTTCGCTTACCTCGGAACAAATGGAATCAATACAAATTCTGCAAATATAATCTATGCGGCTGAAATGGATGGAAGCGTGGTAGCTTACAGTCCAGTTACAGGGAGTACTAATACCTGGATCCCAATGGCGAGTAATAATCCTACTCTTTGCAATCAGCAAGGATCTTCTGCTGGATCAATATTTAATCTCTTCAATAACAAGATCGTCATGACCGGTAGCGGTACAAATGCGACATACACGTTAAATGGAGCGGATGGAAGTGTCCGCACCTTTGTGGTTAAATCTTATCCAATCGGTAGTGGTACAAACACGATTTCCCGCACGCGCCCCTATCTTACTACATGGAAGGATCCTCAGGGTAACAGTCTAAGCTTCAGTTTTGGAGCAAGTACCAATCAGCCTGACTACGGCTTCCTCAATAGGATTGCTTCTTCCAATGGTGATTTCCTTCAACTCGATTACGACACCTACGGACGCATCATCCAGGCCAATGCAGGAGATGGACGTATCCTGAGCTACTATTATGATATCTATGGTGATCTTGTCAGCGTCACACGTCCTGACAATTCAACCATTGGCTACAACTATAGCCACAAGGCCAATACTGCGCCACTAACTGGACTCTACTCTACACACCTCCTTACTCAGGAGACCAAACCAAATGGTCGTTTGCTGGTGAATACATACGATACCAACGGACGTGTTACTCAACAGCAGGCGAATGTGGGTACGGGTGGAGCGCTCGCGGTGAACGCGACCTTCAGCTACAGCACATCGACGAATGCAGATGGCACCCTCAGTGGTACCAATACAGTGTCAGATGCATACAGTCATACGACTACCTATGTGATCACCGGAGGACAAATCAGTAAAATCACCGATCCTCTTGGGCAGTCTATCACCTCTACCTGGTATACCAACAGTGCTTCTGGAGGATCCTACCAGCGTAGCCTTGCTACTCGTGTTGATAAGCGGGGCCTAAGCTCCACCTATCAGTACGACGCGAACGGTAACCTGACCAACACATCGGTGACTGGAAATATCACTGGTGGTGGCTCCAGCACAGCCATAACATCCACCACCTATAATTCACTCAATCTCCCGACTCAAACTACCGATCCGATTGGTAATTACACCAAGTTCACTTACGGAAATTCAACCTATCCGTATCTTGTGACGGCGCTTCAGAAATACGCCGCAGGGGGAGGACTTATCAAGGAAACCGACACCACCTACACCAGTGTAGGAACGGTCGGGACAATTCCCTATGCTTCAGGTCTAGTTCAGCAAATTACGGATGGGGGGGCAGTAACGAGCTACACGTACAATGCCAATGGTTACCCCGCTACAGAAACCCATCTCACGGGTACCCAGGATCCCTCGATAACTTACACCCTGACCTATAACCTCAGAGGTCAGCTCATCAGCAAGGTGGATTCTGCCGGTCAGTCTACCACCTATGCCTACGATGATCTTGGTAATCAGATCTGGCAGCAGCGTAGCGATGCAAATGGTAATAAGGTCGATTGGCACCTCAACTATTACAACGCTAATGGCGAGATTGAATGGACTCAGGGAGCACATTACAACCCGGCTGACTACACCCAGACCATCTATGACCAAGCCGGAAGAATCTCTCAAAAGCTCGTCTGGACCAGTCAGGCCAGCGGCGCAGGTGTCAGTGCTGGAGGGGTAGCCACTACTACCTACACCCACGATCTTTTCGGTAACCTGACCCAGATCGTAGATCCTATCGGGACCACGACGACCATGACATATGATGCTATCGGTCAGATGCTCACTCGCACCAAGACCGGTGCCTCCGGCGGATA
>Ga0208107_1000067_pt1 | contig 12729 bp, 7 predicted proteins | sample CryBogCBE29Oct07_FD_184586 | JGI IMG/M metagenome (GOLD analysis project Ga0208107, IMG submission 184586) | Freshwater microbial communities from Crystal Bog, Wisconsin, USA - CBE29Oct07 (SPAdes) | ecosystem: Environmental > Aquatic > Freshwater > Lake | place: Crystal Bog, Wisconsin, USA...
CATATTGGCAGATGGAAATTCGTCGCGCTATGCGATTTCATCGGTGCACCCATTTGCACCAGCTAGGTGATTTGGAAATATATGCGATTCTGTCCTTTGATGTATCTCCAATTTCTTAGAATTGTTGGAAGAGTCTGTAAGAGCAGATACTGTATATTTTGTCCCGATCTGGTTAATCTGACTCAAGATAACAGCAGGAGCCATTTGGAGGTCAATCTGATATCCCAATTCAGGCCAGAAACGGACTTCTGAAGCGCTGAAGATATTGGTTCTGCAGGCTGAACTACTAATTTTTTGGTTCAGCAACTTAGGAGACACGGGCGAATTCATAAGTTTGAGGACCAAATGTCGGTGATCTAGAATCTTTTCAGCATATTCTGAGGCAGAACCACTCAGAGCCGGAGTAGATAAAACTAAGATATGCTGTGGCGGAGTAGATAAATCTATCTATTCCAACTCAATTATATTAAGGGAAACTGGTTTATCATTTGTGACTCCGCTTATCAACCAGCTTTACCTTACCAATCAGAGCGCGAAATTTATCATCCGAAGTAGTAGTAGTGGAAACAATAATAGTTACTTTTCTTAACAGAAAACTTTTATTCCAATATCTGGTCAGGATAAAACTTAGTTAAATGGGATCATTTAGGATAAAATAAAAAATGTAAGGAAAACGCACATCCCACAACTTCTGACCTAGGTCGTGAAGCGGCCTTTGTTCTTTATGTTATTGACTGGATGTTTATGATGGCCTATTTTTCTCTCGGATGAGCATATTTTATTCGGCAATAATAAATTGCCTTTACTTTTCAACTGACTTAGAGCTCAAATATCCACTTCGCCTAGGAATTATTAGTATAAATAGTTTTTTACTTAGATAAATCTGGAAGCGATCTCTATTAAGTTATTATTAATTCAATTCTCCATCAATGACTAAGTTCAAGAGATTGCAGATATATTGTTACCTCAGACTCCAAAAGCTACTCCTCGACGTCAATCTTGAGTTTATCCGCTGGAACAGGGTGCAGAGGAATCTAAATCCGCTCTGACGAATCACATATTTCTGGACGTGCGAATGTTTGAGTGTACCCCGCGGTCGAAAGATCTTATTGACTAAATTGGGCATATGTATTTCACCAATCGCAATCGTAGCCTCTTTGTTCAGATCCGGGCAAGTTCTGATCGGCGGCGAAGCAGAAATACTTTGGATTTTTAAGGACTGGTGGTGTATGCTATGTGAAATCAGAGTAACTGGCTTGATTGCTGACCTTATCCATGAAGACCAACTTTTTGAAGTAACTCAGTTTATATTGCGGTATTTGTCGCAGCTATCATATTACCACGTGCTGCCAGAATTTCAACTTTACTCGTCGGACCGCTCAACAAAACAGCCCTGTCAGTCCAACAAGTATCACAACTGGATTAGCAATAATGTCTAGCTTGATTCAACCCATCGTGGTGATGCGTTGCGAAATAATATGCCCTACCATTATATATCACAATATAACCAAGTGACGACTAATTATTCGAGTCTTATATATCCCAAAATAACCTAGCGCCGACTAATTATTCGAGTCCCTACTATATGCCTATAACTAATACACTGACAAGAGATCTTGTTTCTCACAATGTATCACCGATGCTGAGCTGTACTGGTAGAGCGTCTGCTTGCGACAGCCGCTCCCATGGTGACTGGCGGTCAGGCAGCGATAGATTTGGCTGGCAAAACAAAAGTCGCGGATAGAGCGGTGCCGGTCAAAATAACACACTGAGGAATAATAATGATCAATTCGAGTCTAGGAATGATCCAACTCTGAATAAAAACGCAAATGTCATCCACTTCGATTTCAATGAAGTTATATTTCATAATGATGAAAGTTCGGTTATTGATGAACCTATTGTAATGATGACTCCAACTATATCCAAAGTGACTGCAGCTGATCCGGATGATGCTGAACCTATTTTATCCCAGGATAAGTTATCGACTGTTGGTCATATTGTGGTGACTAAGTCTGATTCTGACTTTGAAGACGGAATAGAAGAAATCGCTTCCTTCGACTAACTGATTTCTAGCTACACTTTTTTGGGGAGAGTGTTCACTAAACTGGACTACTCTTGTCTGTAACCAATGCAACCCAGGAGAATTGGGTCAGGAAGCAAACCCTCTCAGGTGACAGAGTTAGTTCCCGGATTCTGACTCTTCTGATGTCGCTGCGATCACTAAGTATGATCACCGTGAAGACAGTGCCGGCAGTCAGGCTTCGACCCCTTAGTTCGTAATCAGCGGATCAGAGTACCGACTCACAATGTCGTCGACTCTTTTCCGAGCCCATTATCAAAACTGTGGCAGGTAATTACTGCGGCTGTGAAGTGCCCGCAACCCCGTCTGCTGGATTAAAGACACTTCAAAGAACAGGTGAGCAGTTTGCCGAACTATCATGTAGTGTGGACTGAATTTAGATGAGTGTTTACTACGAGTCGTCAATCTATTGTGGTATGGCTGAACTTTACCTACTCTATATTGGATGTGATAGTTAAACTTTATCACCAAAATGGAATTTATCCAAGAGTTTAATATCCCACCAATTTTTCCAGGATCTTAAGAAATTTGAGAACTATTATTCATCTGCATATTAGTTTACGGGGGAGGGAATGCCGTAATTCCCATATACGACGGCTGAATTAGATTGCCTATGATATCAAAACCTTCGATTATCATACTTCAACTCAGCATTAATCCTACTTAATGCTGATATTCGAAATTAGTGTGAAGTAGCCAACTCCTTCATTGAAATATCAGTCACGGAGATAAACCAATGAAGGATGCCTCTAAAATATATCATTATCGTAAGATCATTGACCCGAAGATTTGGAAATTTTATCCCGCCGTCAGGTCAATACTTAGTTCCTATCTCAAAGGTATTGAATGATAGATCTACCTTGACAGACTATGAAATTTTATTGCATTCGCTGATTACTTTGTGTATCAGGCTAAGGGGAGGAGTACAACAACCAAGAAATAAGCGACAAAGAGAGTGAGTAATGATGAGCCACCTCGACAGAATACTCAATCCTCCGCGGAGTTCTAGTGAACCTCAGCTAAGTTTTTCATCGGGACCTCTATCTCGAGGACAGTTGGATGAAGTTAACCTTTGGCGGCAGGTCAGGCAGCGACAAAAACTCGTAAATTTCAGCAAGGCACGAGGACGATTACTCATCGGTCATTTAATAGTTGCTTTAATAACTACCTTTGGTCGCCCCTTCTCCGATATCACTCCCACAAGATTTAGTTTGTGATACTAGTGTAACCGCAAATAATCCAGCTAATAATGCTGAGTCAAGTAAGAACTATATCCAGAAGAGCATACATAATATTTTGACAGATGATGATGATACTGCATTGGAAAATGCGTCAGTCTGAACGTGATAATCCTTGAAGAGGAATTGCGTCATGCAAAGGGATATCGCTAGAGAAGAAGCAATCACGAAAAATCTCAAAGTTATCTCTCGGTAAAGGAAAGATGTTTTTAAGAAGGTAATTGATGATACTTGTATGTCTTTGATATTGTGTTGAAAATTAATCAAGAGAAATGTTTTATATAAACGCGTTCATCCATCTCTTGCCTGAACTCTATTTGGAAATTACTCCTTTCAATATTATGGCCCCTAGTCTATCAACGCATTATAAAAATGTGTATCTTAACCAAAGCAAGGAAGATGCTATTGATGATTCTTCAATACTCAGCGAGAATGAAGGTATTGACATCAGGCTACCTGTTAAGTATCCTTATCTAAGTGCAAAGCGAATGGTTTACTGTATTCTGCGGTGGTACCGAGGACAGAAAGGTACATATCTACTTCGACACTATCATAAGAATGAACTATGGGCCATCTTCGGTTCTGCGCGGTCGTAAAACGTCCACAAGACAACGTGTCCCATAGCGAGGCAGAAATTACAATATGTGGTGCCTTTGGAATTATCAGGCTATTACTGATTAGATTAAAGCATTTGGAATTTTATTTGTCTGAAAGAGCTCTCATAGGAGCATATCGAGTTTTTTCAAAAAATTTAAAAAACGATCAGTGAATTTTAAGCCTGCAAACATAATATCTGGAAACTTCTATAAACGATAAAATTTGAGCGGCGCAAATCTGGTGTCGAATCAAGGTAGCTTCAAAAATTGGGGGAGTATTGAGACATGAGGACATATATATGAAGGAGCCAGTTGAGGCGAATATCAAGGCATATTCCACTCCTTTCAGAAGTGTCCAGAACTTTTTCTGATAATTGACACATCAAAATTTAATATTCGAGTGGTGGGACAGTACATAAATTGACCAGAGAGCCGCGCAGAGATCCGGATCAAAACCAGGAAAATTGGCAGCCTCTTTGTAAAAGTGAACTTTCACACTCATGAGGCTATAAGCCAAAGGGTCGGGCCACCTCCTTGATACGATTAGTCAGTGTAGTACTTTCCTAGTCAGTAATATGCTTTTCTAACTCAGTTTTCACTACAAACGTCTCCCCCTTATACGCTCCATTCCAGGCCGTCCTTACCTAACAGATCGCGTGACCTCCATGGACTTTATGCAATGGTCCTCAGACTTTGGTCCGTATCTTTTCGTTCCGTGACTCAATCGCAATTCTATGTCCGTCCCCAGGGCTATTACTTGCTCTAACACTTTTCAATTTATCCCTTCCGATGTCTGCAGTACATTTACTCAAAGCATTCCACGGGCTCGAGCTACCATTTGCTATGTCAATGGCAGTTTGTCCTCTCTTTTGCACTACGCTTTGCTTTGCTATCCGCCCGATCGTTCTCTAACCGGGTCCCCTACTTCGCCGCGGTTACTAGGGTTGACCCCATATTTTACGTTGCCTTACCGCAGATCCCATAGCGCTTCTCCGATTCTCTCCTTGTAAACCTACCTCATTTTTCTAATTTACCATGTAATATTAAACCCAATGCGCCTTGTCGTTTGCGCATGCTGCTTTCTCGAGATTTTCACCCGGTTTCTTTCCGTCCTCCAGGGAACCGAGAAAATCCATTCTCTTTTTCCAAGACGAGGACTAGTTGCAGCCCGTGCCCTCTGTTACTTCCTTTCTCACCAGCTCCGCCACCTCCAACCTCTGCTTAGCCGTCAGCTAAACCTCTATCAGACGAGAAACAGACACGATCAGCATCCCCGTATGCAGTTCCTGTAACCTAACTAAAGCACGCTCCTATCGCTACCGCTCGCCCTCACAAGCAACTGAATTCAACTTCAATTGACCAACATTTCTGTGGATCACAGAGACCCAGAACCTCCTGAACTTCCATCGTTACCTCCATAAGATCTGTTAATAGTGGATCCCTAACGATTATCAGACGAACGACTGCTTTCCAGCTCTCTCGCTTCCCATTTCGCGGTAGCCAATCACATCTCCGGTTGGTTTCCGAGGGAATCAACGAAGTTTTCATTGCCCGGAATCCTGTAGTTGCACATAGACAAGCATATATCGTTGCTGCATTCATGACATTTAGTGACCTGAAGTGATCACCTCTTGCCCATGTCAGGGCCGACCTATTATCTCCTCTCAAGATAACAGCATTCACTTTTGCCCAAATTGCTCTCGCTCCCACCACTTCTACTACTAATTCAATACACTTCGCGAAATTTTAAAAATTGGCGTCCATAACAAACTCCGGCGTTCCGAGGTTCAGAGCGCGGCCCCCCACTGGGATCTCGTGGGACGATTTCTTCCCCATGATACAATTGACGGCATACCGCACGACTCTCACCTCACCTGGAGATGCGTCGATTTCTATTCTTAGGTCGAGTTCGCACTCTTGAAAACTCTCCAAGGTTTGATTAAACGTTTGTTCGACCACGAGGACCAACGCTATTAACGCTACATACAACCTTATCTCTCTCTTCACGTCTTGCGGTCTATAAGTATGGCGGCTTTACACTGCAAGCGCGTAGTGGCCCCAAACAATAATTGTTGATATGGCTTCATGTACGTGCATATTTCCCTATAACGCTCCGCCCAAGTGGCCCATCTTTGTACTGTGACAAATGGGACCTTGGTGTCTAGATTCACCGTCACGAATGAACTGATAGAAGGCCTTTAATGCGTTGCGCTGAGCAACTGTCGCCAGACGTAGATTGAGAGCTACATCTACCCGATTACCGTAAGTCGTCGACCCCAAACTTTAACTGACTCCTAAACAGCTTCAGGCCCTAATAGGTCGTGGCATAATCCCCGCGCCGTGTCTAATTCATTCACTAAATTCTCTTCAAGGCGAATTCCAAAATAGTCGTATGTGTACACGGTCATGCACTGTGGGTACACCTGTCTATTCAAACACGTCACAGAAAAATATTGCCACTAAATTCTGGTGAAACCCCGCGCAAGCAGTGGTGTACTTACAGCTGCAAAATCCAAGAGGCTGAAAGCCCCTTTTAGGTCTATCTTCCACAGAACTAATTGCTCCCATGCTGTCTCTAGATTTCGTGAGCAGTCTCCTCATAGAAGTTCCATATTGGGGTGCTTATTGACGCCCCAAGCTTTGTCAATCATCGTTTCGAAGGTTAGAAGTGGGGTTCTGGTGCTGGTGCCCCCGCCGCCCCATGTCCATCACATTCTTGCCTTTCATCTATCCGTGCTTTGGTGCCCAGGACAGCGGGCTGAAATGAATCTGCTGCCTTGCCCGTGCCATCAGTTGTAGCGGTAGAATAGACACTAACCCCTGTTTCCACAAGACTTCAAATATCACTTTATTTACGGCCCCACCTACCAGCTTGCATCGTCGGCGCAGAGGCGATCGCTGCTCTATCCCATCGGTCTTGAATTCCGTTGTCACCAATAGAGGGATCCCCATATCACCGAAGGCCATAAGTTGACTTCCTTCGAGGTACTGCGATAACACCACTGAGTCTGCTGCTAAGTCTGCGCTCTAACTCCGCCATGTCGATATGGGAGTTTCCTGCCGTCCCAAAACGCCAAAAGTTTGCTACGATCACGTTCTCCAAAATCTTGGAACCATCGGCCCAAGTCGCTGCTTAATGTATCCCGTACTGCAGAACTGCTAAGCTATAAGCTTCCTTAACCAACCTCGCCGCTCCATTCGTGAGGAGTGCACGATTTCAGGGAAATATGCCGCTGACGTCACGCGAAGATGCCCCAGTACCTGTTCCACTCCGCTAGTGGCGTCCTCACTGATGGGTAACCGGCTGTGTCTGAGCATTACTATCTTCTCCAGCGACACGTTCCGCAGAACAGTGTCGTTTTCCCTCGATCCTTTCTTTAAAATGGACGATTGCGACTCCACCGCTTGTCGTACTTTTGCTATTAAATCTTCATGTATCGCGAAATCTACAAACGCCCGGTTATGAACCAGTTCCTTTACCGCTGAGAGCAATGCGTCCTGCACCCGGAGTGGCGCTATTAAGCATCTTGGCATCTAAATGGTTACCCCATTGTATTCTTCAGCCCGAGTTGCCAGCCTTAAGCAGTGGCCATATGCGTGATGCAGTTTTGACTTGGCTTGCCATCCCGTTAACCCCGGCTTCGATCGATAGTTCTCCCCGTAAGCCCTCTTTCATCAAGCTGTGCGTTGGGACATGTCCTTTGGATCCCCTGTCCGCTTGCCTTGCATGCATCGAATTGTTACGGGCGCTACTCTAGGCTGATCCCGGGCTGTAAAACTTCTTGTGTGGAATCTGTTCCCAACGCTTCATCTTAATGGCGGCTACAAACTCCTCCATCAACTGGCGAGGAAAGGCCGCGCACTCTCCATGACCCACAGGTGATACTTAGGAAGTGGATTTCCACCTCACTTGGACTTTAGGGTCAACTTTTGGACATTTTTTGAATGCCCTCAAACACGAGGACCTCAACGGAAGCCTTTAAAAAACTAGGGCTGAATAGCAAATGCATAAATAAACAATTGAAAATACTTTGATTACGTGGAACTTCAACCTGTGTTCAAAAATACGTGCAGTAAATTTCACTCGTTTTTGCAAGATTTCATCGACGATTTGGAGTGATAACTTGGGACACATGGTGATTTATGCCGAGAAACTTATATTCTCGGATAGCTCTTACTACGCTGCATCCGAGAAACCACCGTAGACTCTACAACACTTCATGGTTGTAGAGATTCGGTGCGAAAACACTGCAGAAAATCACGTTTTTCGCGTTTTCAAGGTGTTTTGAGTAAAGTAAATAAATATTATGATATTAAGCATTTACGTACCGCAGAATCAACGATATTTTTAATATTCTTGGGCCAAATTTGGCCAAATATTGAAGAATATACATTATTAACTTTTTGAATACGCAGAAGCAGACTTGAAGCAACATTAAGCTAGTTAAGTAGACTCTTCAACACATGTGAACACACGTTTTTACCTATATCTTACCATAAATCTACTTGCAGTAGTTGTAGCTTGTCAGTAGAAATCAAAATAAATAGCACAGGCTACAGCAAGTATTCAATAGTGTAGGTAATAGATACGCAATAAAAAAGTCCTAATTTTTACATTAAAAAGTCCAAGCGTTCTGGAAATCCGCCTCGGGATTCTGCCGTGTGCAGCGGCCACGTGTTGCTCGCATCTCATAAAAAGTAGTCCCACACGAGTCCTTGTAGTTTGTAGTACAGTAATGCGTTGTGAAAACGAGATAAACTAACAACTGGTACAAAGTTGTGGCCTCCCACTTTGATCGGAGAGGTTCCATCCATCCCTTAAATCCTTCACCCTTGAAAGTTGTCTGCGGCTCTACAAATGTCTTCATAGCCCTCATCAACGATATACGTCCATCGAAATTCATATTTTTGCCCCAGACGGTATCTCCCCAGGGCGCTTAAAATCCATAAGGTTATGTGTCCAGTTGCCATGCTCCAGCTACCACAGCATCCACATGACTCCAATTGCGCCCTGTCTTCGCACACTGGTAGAATTGCTACCATAGGTATTCATTGAATAAATTGAAGCGGGTCAGTATCTTTGAGCTCCTGTTCCTGATACTGTACGCACTGACACCATACTGCTTCACTATCCCACACTTGGCAATCTCTCTCTTGACATCTCTCTACGCAAACCGCAACCATCGCCATCCGTTCGTATGCTTTGCCTTTGCTAAACACCTGCATTTGATTGCTGTTGAGGTCGTGTACCCACACCCCACATCGATTCTCCCTCCCTGCCCACTATTTTCTACCGTTATCGCATCTTACGTTTGCAGCAGCGCCACACTTGCTGGGAGTTGCCCTGTAAATGCTCCTTGAATGGCGGCTCTTGGTCTCATCTCGAATTCGATTGGTGTTACTGACTCGCAGGCTCGCATCACCCACGCCCATTTTTGTAGTCCCTTTACTTTTAATATCGAATTTGCTTGAAACATCTCAGAATCCAATATTTCGTGCTCGCAACCCATGAGCTGGACGTACAGGCGATTGCCAGCATACCCTTGACGTTTAGCGAATCCCAGTGAATTGGTTCCAAAAAAAGCAGATCAACATTCTCTCCGGTTCCTTGCGGTTCCCGCGGGATTAACATTAGGGCACCTGCCTTCAATTCGTTGAAAGCTCTTGACGATGTCATTTGATATACCATTTGAGCTTGGGTTTAATTTAGCGGGCCCTCAAAATCCACTTGGTCCAACAAATGAAAATGGTTTTCGAATTGCCGCTCCGATGATTGTATGTATGACCCAAATTACGCTGACATCAAATCCCGCTTTACCGATATGTTGACGGTGCTGCTAGTGCTTGCAATTGCTCCAGACATGCAAAATATTTATCCGAAATTCATCAGATTTCCGCTACACAAACTATTTCCCAACATTGGGAGCAAGTAGGAGCTGAATTCAAGGAAATAAGCGGCTACTGTCCATCATTTTCGGAGTTCGAGCAAAGATTGAAACTGAAATCTGGAGGGAGGGACTGCGGGAGAATTCTCGGGCATCGCGTACTACACAGTTAAGTTGTGGTTAGCGGAGTGGTAAGTTGCGGTTCGCGGAGTGGAGGAAGGCGGCCTACAAACGCATGGTAGGCTTCTTTACCTACCACGGTGTTGCAAAAAAAAAATTTGGAAGCTATAGGAAACATAACACCTGGAATTTTTTAAAACTTAAATCTAACTTACGAATAAACGATAAAATTAGAGTAGCGCAGAGTGCTGGGTCAAAACCAGGGACTCTGGGAGCTTTTTCTGGAAAAATTGCGAGTTTCTGGCATTCAGTGCTTGCAGATCTTCATGAAGGCTGAAATCGCGGCGAATGTCTAGAAATTGTTAGCTCATCTTTAGTATACATATCTGGTTTTTGGACAGGACATCACATTTGAACTCCATTACTGGCTTCCAGATATTTTTTATTGTAATCGATTGTATAATTGAACATTCAACTGGAACCTCAGTGGATAAACAAACTTTTTCTAGCCCCGAAAGCTGCCTCAGCCAGCGTGGCGGCTGACCATCTCTCTCCCTCCCAGCATCATTTTCAGTTTTTAAAAATTATGAATCTTCCATGGGGTCCATCAGCTCGCACCCTTCTTGCTCAACTTGCTGCGGACTCTAATGAAGAATCAATAGAAGGAGGATATCGCCCAAAAGGACTACATTTTTGGACTTCAGTCAGTCGTCATCAAAGATCCAGACATAACTTCCGGTCCCCAACCTCTGACCTAATTCCTTGGGATTCAGACAACATCATAGGCGCTGTACTATCACTGGGCGGTGCAATTGGTGTAACTATAACTCGTTCTATCTTTGGGGTGGGTGAAGGTGGGAAGATTGAAGTGTAAAAGTTGTGTACTAATTGAGGGGGGCGTACTAAATCGGGTCTGGTTATATATATTTTTCCATTTCTTTTTCCTCGGGTAACTGATGTGCCGAGGTTTTTTTTTCTAGAGTTGGTTGGGTTTTTCTCGGTATATTTGCCGAGTTTTTAACCTACCGTGGGTGTTGCATTGGTGCATGATACACGTAGGCAGTCATACTTATTGACTTTCAGATGAAGCGTTTCGACGCTGATGATTACTTAAACTCCAATGTTGAGGGTAGTCATAGTTCCACCAGCCACCCAGTAGACTGATAGATGAAACACAGCGCTTACGCGACTACGTAAGCAGCTAACCTGGAGAGCTCATTCTCTGTTATCTATCGATCAGGCTAAGGTGGAGCTACCTCGGAGAATTTCACCTTTTCTCGGTTATCCGCTTGCCCTTCCCCTAGAGGGATCTGCAAACCTGGCTCATGAAATTATGCGCGCTTGTCATGTTTTACCCAGCTAAGTATTAATTGCTTTCTCTTTCAACCACGGTGTTGCAAAATATGGCAGGAGAGATGTTTGGTTCCGCTGCTTAAAACGCGCGGGATTACCATTCTGGGTCTGATAAATGAGAAGAATTCGCAAAAATGCTTCCACTTGCAGGAGTTCAGTTTCCCTGCGCCATCAATCCAGAACATGACAAAATATTTTGTTCCAGAAAAAATATTTTTGGCCGCAATTAACTCTAACCTCGGGAAATCCGCAAATTACGTTTCAATTTGGAGACTAAAAACACATCTAAAAGGCGTCAACAAAAATAATCCCACCTGAGCAGTACGACAAGGACGTAGATCATCAGCACTTGCTTCAAAGGGAGATAGCGAAGTCCTCACTTACAACTGTTCGGAACATGCGCGTCCCTAGCCATCGGACTTTTATTGCTGACTCTCGAACCAGACAAACAAAGCAAATTATCAACTTTATTTGCAGCGATGTCTTGCATTGAATTATCCTTTGAGTCAGCATAAAGATCACCTGATTTCTGCAAACGCTTGTGAGGCCAAGCTCCTATTGGACGTATCTCCTCTGTTGCAGCATCGCCAGCTGCATAGGATATTTTGACTATTCTGTGCACTGCTATTTACCTACTGTACTGTGCCTGCCCTTCTATGACACTCTGCGCATCGCTCGACTGCTCAGCGGACGGTGTATCTCCACCGTCAGGAGCTCTCCGTAATCGACGGTCGGTTTTGTAGGTAGTTGCGGCGTTACTCTAATTGCCATTGCTTTTCTATGCTACACTGGTACACACACTTCTATATCTGCTTCTACTTCATTTGTATTCTACTAGTAAGATAGCTTAGGCCGCGGTATACGACCGCTTGAATAATTTAATTTAATTACGTATGCATGAGCGGGGCGGAGTATTGCATATGACATGCTTAATGTGATGTGTTAAAATGACGTGACATGTGTATGGGTTGGGGTGTGCTGACAACGTGTGGACAACGTGTAATGGGCATGGACAAGACGAGCGTTCAGGAGCATATGCTTGGAGTCAGGTTTATACAGCAGATATAGCAAGGCGGGACATTGGGGGAGCTCGATGGGACTTAGAAACAGCAGATGGAGTGCTATGTTGAAGCGCAGGGGGCAAGGAGTTGAACTTTACATGTTAGGTGAGGGCGGCTTAGGCTGGTCTGAGCGGGTGGCGTCAGGAGCTTTTCCAAGCGGCCTGGGAAGATCCGGACACTTCCTGAACGTCAAACAGCTATTATCAAGCATGGATGAAGTGCCTGTAAAGTTACCTGCTGGGTCGGAGGTCTGCTGCAGTTGCTGCTCGCTGCATCTTGGAGGGTCCTAAATGCAAGGTGATATTATTATGGCGGAGATCGAATTTGGAGCAGAGCAAATTATTTTCAAGCGGAAATCACTTGTTGAGACATGATATTTAATTGGTAATTAATTTA
>Ga0208107_1000069_pt1 | contig 12607 bp, 7 predicted proteins | sample CryBogCBE29Oct07_FD_184586 | JGI IMG/M metagenome (GOLD analysis project Ga0208107, IMG submission 184586) | Freshwater microbial communities from Crystal Bog, Wisconsin, USA - CBE29Oct07 (SPAdes) | ecosystem: Environmental > Aquatic > Freshwater > Lake | place: Crystal Bog, Wisconsin, USA...
GTACATAACTGGTTATAAAGAAGAAGTTGGTTTGACGGGTCGTATTTGTATCTTTGGTTTTGCAACTCGTCAAATTGTTCGCGAGGTTCCGGCAATCCATACATCGTACACGTTTTATCTTCTTGCTGAAATCGGTAGGATAAGTCTCGTATTAACTCTTCGAGAGCACTTGCTTCTGTACTATTTGGTTCATGTAAAAAGTCTTCCATTAACGCTCGGTGAAATACTGGTTCACGATATATTTCCATAGTGGCATAACCGTTTATAGTGAGCATTACGAAGAATGCCCGAAGTTCACTAGGTACATAGAAAGCAATTACTTCACGAAAGGCAGCTTTGGCTTCCCCACGCTCCTCGATTATTCCTCGAGCAAGGGCTCCCTCTTGAAAGGTTTGATACACCTGACCATTCCAAGTTCTGGCATCTCTGTAAGACGAAACAGGATAATACAGCATAATCTGTCTCAAATACCAAATTTCTCCAGATAAGATACATAATGTGGATAATCGGGTGATAGAGGGATTTGAATCAACTTTTTTCATGATGTATATATTTCGTGTTAGTGGAGCGATTTGTATCACGAAGTAACCATCACGATTGTTTAGTAGATTAGGTCGATCTGTATAGTACTTGGTCAATGTATATGCCCAACGATAAACTTGAAACATGACAGTATACAATAATGGTTGTAACAGCGTGGGCCTGTTTAAGTACACCGTCATATCCTGACATTTCTTTTTTCCTAAGAATTCGTTGGCGGTAGTCTCCAGCACTATTTTAATAAGATTTACTGCAGGTATAGAAGCTGGGTAAGTATGATACCCGTATGCTCTCCACATAGCATCCATCGCACACATATACCTGCCTTGTACATAAGCTTTGATTTCGTCCTTCTGCGTATCCCTTTTACCCCTTAGTACGGCTTTAACCTTTTTTCTACCTTTGAAGAGGTACTTGTATAAATAAATAACGCAATAAGTCGAGCCACTGTATTCCACATTGATGTGACCATCCCAGTCTAATAGCATATTCACGTTGTGACTAACAACATTTAAATCTTTTTCTGTGTTTCTCTTGTAGTGTGGGTAACCTCTCTCATCTAACGTTGTTGTGCTTTGAATGATATTCGACGTAAATCCTCGTGTGCATTGACCTGTTTTTTCATCCAAACATCCTGTCTCTCCTTTATAACACTTGTGCACCATATGAGAAGAAATAAGATCATTGATACGTTTTAATCGGTCAGATGAGGTCTCTACTATCACAGGAAAATTTGCATTAATGTTTTCGTCTATCCACATACTTAGCTGCTCCTTTTCATCTCTCCAATCAGGAATATCGGATAGCATAACAACTAAATGACAATGAGGTAATCCCCGTTGTTGATATTCAATAACTCGTATTTCATAAACAATCTTGTGTTTTTGCCCGAAATATTTTCCATTCCTTAAGTTATACAGCAAGTTTTCCAGTTTTTTGTGAAACACTTTGCATGTTATATCAGGTCGGTCATATGCTGTCTCTCCTTCAAACAACATGCACTTAATTTCTTTCCAGTAGGGATTACATGTCAGGGTTATAAACAGTGTAGGTCGACCGAATTCAGAAACTAAGCACAAAGCATTACTTGCTAGACCTAACAAATGCCTTCTGCTCCCGTGAAATGACTGGGATAAAAAAGTAGATTTTTCGATTGACACGCTATTATCTCCTTCTTCAATATTGTTCTCAACATCATTGTAACTGTTGTTGTTTGTATCTTGTACTATTCCAAACAAACTCTCTTGATTGAATCTGTTGAATTGAAGGCGATAATCGATGATTCTGCTTATCATGTCAACTAAATATATTTGACCTAGTCTGAACATGATCTGGAATCTACTAAAAGGCAAATACTTCGGGGGTTCGGCTTGAGTTGGCATGAGAACTATGTTACCGTATATATCCTTCTCGGGAAGTAGAAGACGATGCATTAGATAATTGTTAAACTTGATATCTTTTCTGATTTCACTTCCCCAACCACTTTCACCGTAAGGGAAAAACAATGGGTAACAAAGTGGTTCCATTCTACTGCTCTGAACGCTTATTGAATTTGGACGTTCTTGACCTTTAAGCTGAAATATAATTCTTCGGTTCGGTCTTCCAGCTTCTTCAGATATAATTGTAGCGATTTCTAGGGAAGTGGTTGTTAAATTTGTCTGTAATGTAAGCTCATCACGAACATGATTTCCAATAGCTATACAGTCTCGTACATAATGATTAATCAACTTTAGCTCATTGTACAAATCAGTGGCAATTTCAGAATAAAATCTGTAGTGCTTAATTTGATTGTCTTTATCCCTAGAATTCAAGATGTTGTTTCCATATTCATTCATCTCTTGCATCGCATCATATGTGAAAAAATATAGTCCACCTGTACGACTGTTATTAGGCAAAAAATGATATGTTCGTCCATGCAAAAGAACTGAATGGTCACCATAGATAGTCTCATAACCACCAGTGTTGGATTCATTTTCTACTCCAGTAGCACCAAGGGATAAAATGTTATTATAAGATACGGAATTTCTGCCCATATGATTTTTCCTCTGAGTAATATAATGCAATAACTTAGGAGGGAGTGGATCCAAATGAGGGTAATTGCTTGACACATCAAAAATTTTACCACTATTACAGCATTTTTTTCGTGCTTCTACACCGTTGTAATCACCATACAGAAAGAAACTACATCCGCAATATGAACATGGGTTATCAATGTCCCACATCAAATCCAATGATCGAAAGTAGTGGATGTTTTCTGCATCATAAGTGCGTTCGTAGTCGTATTCTCCTAGAGTAACTTCTTCAACAATTTGGACTTGACGGGCTACTTTTACTTCAATTTCACCCGGATTAATGAACTTTATACTCAGAATATCTGTAGTTGCTATCAGGTTGTTTAGCGCAGTCGCAAGATAATTAGAAATGTGTTGCTCGTTAAGTTCTAAAACTGTAGCATTATTCACAGGAATGTTTTCTAATCCAAATTTACGTTGTACGCGGTCAATCAATATATCTGCAATAAAACATCTTCTTCGTTGTTTTTTCACGCAAAATCCATTCCTCGCTAGACATCGTGACTTCGTACTTTGACTTCTCGGGCCATCGCCGGCGATATTTCCTCGGTATCCTTTTACTCTACTAATGCCAAGGAATACAAACTTTTTGCATGTTGCAAGTACTGTTGCAATGTAGTACTGATAAAAGTTGCAGTTAACTTGGTGCTTTTTGCTCGATTTTTTTCTGAGATTTAAATGAAATATGTTACTTGGTATTGTCAAAAGTATTTAGTTTTTAATGCATAATTTCAAGTTAAACTGAAGAGTTACTCTTTAATCGAATTGGTATTCCATTCTACACTTTTTCGGATTGATAAACACTTCAAGAATACGCACTCTAAAGTAATTCGATTTCACTTACTCTTTCGTAGATTCAACCGTGGACGTATTTTCGTTCCCGTATCGAGACTTTCTTCCGTCTTTGAGATCGCCTCTCCTTGTTTTCATAGTTGATTTTTTGCCAGCTGAGTGGGGAGTATCCGAGGATGTAGCAGGCAGCTCAAAGACATCCGACGATTCGGACTCCATGTTAATAGCATGGAATAAGCCAACTGGTTCCCGCACTGCTGATCGCTGAACTGGTGAAGACGAGAACGACATGTCTGAAACAGTGCTTGTTGGAGTATCATCTGCCGTAAGATTAACCACGTCCGGGCGTGGTGTCACTGGAGACGTGTTCAGAACCTGAAGCAAAATTCTTGCTCCTTTATCTAGATTATGCGCACGCGATACGATGCAAATTTCTTTCCCACTCAAATATGTATTGGCACCCGCAAAAGACTGTAATAAATAACTTGACATTATTTAAGTGGTTAAGAATATAGTATATTACCGTCCCATTGAAAAGATTAACCATATTTTCGAGGTCTACATTTAACATCATCATACGCGATAACGCTGTCTCCATGTTTTCACTAGAGAATAGAGGACACGCAATGTAGAAGTCATGCTCGAAGGTTTCTTTGATACACTTGGGAATTTCCAATTCTGCATCGTTAGGATAAAGTTCCTTAAAGAATTGCGTTGCTTTCTGAATTTGCAACTCCTTATATGGTCCATGCACGTGCCTGAAAGGAAACATCATTGGAATGTACCTTGACTTACTAATGACCACATTCTCGAAAATTCCGCCTGGTAATCCTCCTGTTGGAACCGATGGTTTAAATGCTTTGTAGAATCTTTCTCCTTGCAAAAAAGGCCCCAAAGTTTTGCAAATTGGCCCTGAAAGTTAAAACCAATTAGTTATAAATCGAAAAATGTACTTACTACTACCTGATACGATCGCCGCAGCGGGTTCATTATTCACCAACCAAGCATCTACGTAGACGTATACTTGCACTATATAAGACAACACTCAACATAGATGGAGAGGATTACTTACGCTTGAACCTCTTGTCATTTAGCTTTCTACGCTTAGCTCCCTCCGGATCTAGCCGGTCAATGGTCTCCCGTTCTTTCGAAGACTCATTAAACAATTCATTCATGGAAAGTGCATTCTTAGATAACGACATTTCTTAGCAATTAAATAATTAAATAATGTGTGAATGGATACAACTTGAACCAAATAAGATGCATGAAAGATCTTCAACAGCTTACGAAGTATCTTTGGAAGCTTTTTTGTAGCAAGAACAATCCAATTTCTTTTCTAACTCGTTTTTTCAACATTAATTAATTAAGTTTATTTGCTTTATTTCGTTGTCGTCACGAACTAAAATGCATTTACGAGCTAGATTAGTACTTTAAAAAAGGATTATATGTATAATCACCACTATAAGGTCAAAAACCAACTTAACTTACAATTATATAGAAACACTACATTAGAATTAGAAATAGTTGCAAGAAATATAGAAGCACAGAAGAGATTTAATTGGATTCTTCTAAGTTAAATACTAAACCGGGCGTACGATGACTTCCAATAAAATCTATGTACATATGAATTCGTACGTTAAATCTTTCGTAATCAATCCCACGATGGCGAAGTCCACCGGAAAACAATATATAGTGATTCTGTGGGATGTGAACCCTAGTGTTAGGAACTGAAACTTCTTGCCTTGCCTCTGATGTATGCGACCCGCATATAACGTCCAGATAAGTATCGTCCTGCAACGCGTAGATCAAAGAAAGGCCATCCTTATGGCTTTTCTGGTCCGTATGATACGATTGTACTTCGTTGCCAGGTAGACTGACCAATACAACAGCGTCTCGTGTCAAACTACCATCGCTATCCCTCTGAATGATTGGACCAAACAGCTTCTTGTTCTGCTCCCTGAACTCGCTAACTTCATCCTCCATGACATCCAACACCTTCCCCACATAATTTCTGTCTCGGACATCAGGAATCAGATACCAAGGCAACATGTACCTATTCTGCTGCTTCTTCATCCTACCAAAATTTACTGGGCGTAAATTCCGCAATATTAGCTGGCCTCTCCTCCTTTTTCTTAGTATAGGCTCCGCAAAGATAGGTTTGTACTGCAAATCAACCAAATTTGCTGGTAAGCTTCCAATAAAAAATCCGTTTTTTTGGAATTTCGAGCTCGGATAAACTGCGCAGTTGCAGTTCTCTTTCTCGCAATAGATGGGATCCCCCTCCTTCTCAAAAACACTCAAACTACAATTCGCAACACAATCCCCGCATAACTCAAAGTCGTCCATGACAAATTTCAAAATATGTTGTTTCTGGTCCATATTCAAATTGCCATATCCATGCTTGATCAATTCCACCATATTTCTGTTATCATAATTCTTCACTCGCCGAACTACAAATTGTTTGAATTTAGGACCGCTTGCTGTAATTGATTGGTTGTATTTGATGCGACGGTGCTTCCTTTTCTTGTTCTTGGGCTTAGGATACCTCGCGGTTCTGGATTGCTTTCCATTTCGAGATTCAATTGTATCTGATTGATCGCCACTTTGCCTACGTTTCCTGAGCTCCCTGGTATTCAGAGTTCCACCATCTTGGTCGTCGTGAATCTCCAAGTCAAAGGTGCTCAGAGCATCCCAATCCTCCAAAGCCTGTGAACTTTGCTGCTCAGCTCCTATTTGCAATCCATCGATACCAATTGGATTTGAGAAAGCTACAGCTCCATTGATATCATCTACAACCACCGGATCATGATCATTTGCTTGCGAATTGTTGAAAATATTGCAATCCGTAGAAATAGCTGTAGCGAATATGTTAGAAAAATTGGTTTCATATTTAATTCCATGCTGAGCACTTACTTGTGAGAAAGTGTTTCTTGAAATAAGCTCGGACTCTCTTAACGAAGTTAATTCCAATTAGAGAATAATCACGATACTTTCGTTTGCACTCTATCTGAGCAGCAGAATCTGATAAGAACAAAGTCAAACAAATGCAAATTTGATGTAAAAGTCTTATACCTTTTGCGGTTATTCTATGTTTTTTCCTTTGAGAATAATTTAGATACAATTCGTAATGGTTCTCGAATTGTATATCAGGACAGCTAAAATCCTTTCTTCTCAGAGAAAAAACTGCAATTAACGTTATTTCCAAATGTTTGATCTCCTTGTCGAAGTCTAGCAAAGTTCTGCACAATTTCTGATCGTATAGGTAATTGCACACCAAGCACGATGAATATTTGTGTAATGACTCCTTGAATTGTTCCACTCTAAGGATGGCATTGAAAGATGCCAGTATCGGCATAGGAACATGGCTAACATATTCCTTCTGAAATTCTTCAGCAGCTGCCAAATCTTCTGATGTAATGAACGTTGGATCAACTAATGCACTTCCAGAAACTACATTTTGGTCTAATATTCCTTCTTCCTGCTGCGCGACAACTCCTATCATCTCTTAATTATTTTGTGAATTTCTTAATCAAATTTGGCGTTATCTCGCAACTTGCGAGATACGGCCGAAATTGAATCAAAAACTTGTTTTTTGGCACATAGCTTTATACTAAAAATTTTTTTAAAAGTGTGTGCAGAGTTGTGCCGGCAGTTAGCATAAAAGCGAAAGGGTTCTATAAAACACCCTCGACAAAGGGGAATTTTGCATGGTTCGATTCCCGCTGCCTTTTTTCGATGTAGCCAACAGTCGATGAACAGTAACACAAGAATCTTTTATACCCTAATATTTCAAGATCAGGAGAATGGTTGTCGAAGAGAATATTGTCTGTATTCATTTGATCTTGTGAGTTGTGTGGTGATAAGAATCTGAATTCAGCAAGAAGTGCTTCCCAATCCTCGATACCTCCATCCCTGTTGGGAATCGTATGTGGATGTTATGTTAGTAATTTCATCGTCCGAAACGCTTTCGTGCTCAACGTCCATGAACTCAGTTATACCAACCGGTCTAAGCAATTCTGGGTAAACGACGATTCTTACAACAGCCACTGTATGTCCTTCAGCTATTGTGCGTATTAAATCTGTGGTGGTAAATATTGCGATCTTAGAAGCGTCTCTTACTCTGCTTAGTCCAACATAAAGATGGCCATGGGCAAATACTGGATTTCTCAAGTCAAGCAAATTTGTGTCCATTTCTTGACCTTGGGATTTGTTTAATGACATGCAATATATGCAAGTCTTAGCGGAAATTGAGTTCTTTGTAATTGGAATGACTGTCCGAATGGTAACCTGAATTTAAAACGTATGCGCGGTATTGCAGCAGTTTTGGCATGTTGCCCTAATGTTTTTACTCGTATAGAGTAGGTGTTTATTGCAACAATTTGAACCCGAGTGTTTTCTAAAATCATTCGATTTCACTTACTCTTTCGTAGATTCAACCGAGGACGTATTTTCGTTCCCGTATCGAGACTTTCTTCCGTCTTTGAGATCGCCTCTCCTTGTTTTCATAGTTGATTTTTTGCCAGCTGACTGGGGAGTATCCGAGGATGTAGCAGGCAACTCAAAGACATCCGACGATTCGGACTCCATGTTGATAGCATGGGATAAGCCAACTGGTTCCCGCACTGCTGATCGCTGAACTGGTGAAGACGAAAACGACATGTCTGAAACATCTGCCGTAATATTAACCACGTCCGGGCGTGGTGGTGTCACTGGAGTCGTGTTCAGAACCTGAACCAAAATTCTTGCACCTTTATCTAGATTTGCGCACGCGATACGATGCAAATTTCTTTTCCACTCAAATATGTATTGGCACCCGCAAAAGACTGTAATAAATAACTTGACATTATTAAAGTGGTTAAGAATATAGTATATTACCAAGTTAAAAAACCAACTTAACTTACAATTATATAGAAACACTACATTAGAATCAGAAATAGTTGCAAGAAATATAGAAGCACAGAAGAGATTTAATTGGATTCTTCTAAGTTAAATACTAAACCGGGCGTACGATGACTCCCTATAAAATCTATGTACATATGAATTCGTACGTTAAATTTTTCGTAATCAATCCCACGATGGCGAAGTCCACCGGAAAACAATATATAGTGATTCTGTGGGATGTGAACCCTAGTGTTAGGAACTGAAACTTCTTGCCTTGCCTCTGATGTATGCGACCCGCATATAACGTCCAGATAAGTATCGTCCTGCAACGCGTAGATCAAAGAAAGGCCATCCTTATGGCTTTTCTGGTCCGTATGATACGATTGTACTTCGTTGCCAGGTAGACTGACCAATACAACAGCGTCTCGTGTCAAACTACCATCGCTATCCCTCTGAATGATTGGACCAAACAGCTTCTTGTTCTGCTCCCTGAACTCGCTAACTTCATCCTCCATGACATCCAACACCTTCCCCACATAATTTCTGTCTCGGACATCAGGAATCAGATACCAAGGCAACATGTACCTATTCTGCTGCTTCTTCATCCTACCAAAATTTACTGGGCGTAAATTCCGCAATATTAGCTGGCCTCTCCTCCTTTTTCTTAGTATAGGCTCCGCAAAGATAGGTTTGTACTGCAAATCAACCAAATTTGCTGGTAAGCTTCCAATAAAAAATCCGTTTTTTTGGAATTTCGAGCTCGGATAAACTGCGCAGTTGCAGTTCTCTTTCTCGCAATAGATGGGATCCCCCTCCTTCTCAAAAACACTCAAACTACAATTCGCAACACAATCCCCGCATAACTCAAAGTCGTCCATGACAAATTTCAAAATATGTTGTTTCTGGTCCATATTCAAATTGCCATATCCATGCTTGATCAATTCCACCATATTTCTGTTATCATAATTCTTCACTCGCCGAACTACAAATTGTTTGAATTTAGGACCGCTTGCTGTAATTGATTGGTTGTATTTGATGCGACGGTGCTTCCTTTTCTTGTTCTTGGGCTTAGGATACCTCGCGGTTCTGGATTGCTTTCCATTTCGAGATTCAATTGTATCTGATTGATCGCCACTTTGCCTACGTTTCCTGAGCTCCCTGGTATTCAGAGTTCCACCATCTTGGTCGTCGTGAATCTCCAAGTCAAAGGTGCTCAGAGCATCCCAATCCTCCAAAGCCTGTGAACTTTGCTGCTCAGCTCCTATTTGCAATCCATCGATACCAATTGGATTTGAGAAAGCTACAGCTCCATTGATATCATCTACAACCACCGGATCATGATCATTTGCTTGCGAATTGTTGAAAATATTGCAATCCGTAGAAATAGCTGTAGCGAATATGTTAGAAAAATTGGTTTCATATTTAATTCCATGCTGAGCACTTACTTGTGAGAAAGTGTTTCTTGAAATAAGCTCGGACTCTCTTAACGAAGTTAATTCCAATTAGAGAATAATCACGATACTTTCGTTTGCACTCTATCTGAGCAGCAGAATCTGATAAGAACAAAGTCAAACAAATGCAAATTTGATGTAAAAGTCTTATACCTTTTGCGGTTATTCTATGTTTTTTCCTTTGAGAATAATTTAGATACAATTCGTAATGGTTCTCGAATTGTATATCAGGACAGCTAAAATCCTTTCTTCTCAGAGAAAAAACTGCAATTAACGTTATTTCCAAATGTTTGATCTCCTTGTCGAAGTCTAGCAAAGTTCTGCACAATTTCTGATCGTATAGGTAATTGCACACCAAGCACGATGAATATTTGTGTAATGACTCCTTGAATTGTTCCACTCTAAGGATGGCATTGAAAGATGCCAGTATCGGCATAGGAACATGGCTAACATATTCCTTCTGAAATTCTTCAGCAGCTGCCAAATCTTCTGATGTAATGAACGTTGGATCAACTAATGCACTTCCAGAAACTACATTTTGGTCTAATATTCCTTCTTCCTGCTGCGCGACAACTCCTATCATCTCTTAATTATTTTGTGAATTTCTTAATCAAATTTGGCGTTATCTCGCAACTTGCGAGATACGGCCGAAATTGAATCAAAAACTTGTTTTTTGGCACATAGCTTTATACTAAAAATTTTTTTAAAAGTGTGTGCAGAGTTGTGCCGGCAGTTAGCATAAAAGCGAAAGGGTTCTATAAAACACCCTCGACAAAGGGGAATTTTGCATGGTTCGATTCCCGCTGCCTTTTTTCGATGTAGCCAACAGTCGATGAACAGTAACACAAGAATCTTTTATACCCTAATATTTCAAGATCAGGAGAATGGTTGTCGAAGAGAATATTGTCTGTATTCATTTGATCTTGTGAGTTGTGTGGTGATAAGAATCTGAATTCAGCAAGAAGTGCTTCCCAATCCTCGATACCTCCATCCCTGTTGGGAATCGTATGTGGATGTTATGTTAGTAATTTCATCGTCCGAAACGCTTTCGTGCTCAACGTCCATGAACTCAGTTATACCAACCGGTCTAAGCAATTCTGGGTAAACGACGATTCTTACAACAGCCACTGTATGTCCTTCAGCTATTGTGCGTATTAAATCTGTGGTGGTAAATATTGCGATCTTAGAAGCGTCTCTTACTCTGCTTAGTCCAACATAAAGATGGCCATGGGCAAATACTGGATTTCTCAAGTCAAGCAAATTTGTGTCCATTTCTTGACCTTGGGATTTGTTTAATGACATGCAATATATGCAAGTCTTAGCGGAAATTGAGTTCTTTGTAATTGGAATGACTGTCCGAATGGTAACCTGAATTTAAAACGTATGCGCGGTATTGCAGCAGTTTTGGCATGTTGCCCTAATGTTTTTACTCGTATAGAGTAGGTGTTTATTGCAACAATTTGAACCCGAGTGTTATTTGTCAATCCATCTTTTTTGCTCAAGTTTCTTTGAAGTATACATATGTCTCCAACACATAGTATTAGATCATGAGGAGGTACTCCGTTGTTGTTGAATGTATTAAGCACTTCTGATGTTAGCATATCACGTAGAATACCCCTAGGATCGTCAACTTCGGCTAGTTTGTCTGCTGACAATAAGTGTCGTTTGTGGTTTATATTGGGATTCATTTTCTGTATAACCGAATTCCACGAATCCACCTCGCTGTTAGTTCCTGCTAAAATTGCTCTTCTCTGAAATTCAGGTGTATTGAAACGATGTGGATATATGAAATTTACAGCTTCCTGAAGATCTGTTATGCATTTTATGTTTGGTATGAGCAACTCTTGCGAACCAATGGTTGTGTCTTCCTCGATGCATTTTCCGTTTCTCCAAGTGCCTTCACCAATATTAACAATCATATTTGCATAAGTCGTTTGACGCGATAAAAAATTTCTGTCGTCTCGTTCCCTTTCTTGCGTGTTATGAGACAAACCAAATAGTCTCATATTCTTGGTTAAATGACGAACATCAAAATGTTGCCATAAATACGATGATATGATTGAAGCCTGCACAATTTGGAACCTGGAACCATATTTAACAACTGGGGCTATTTGTCTAAAGTCTCCAAAACAAATTACAGCTTTATTTTTGAACCCGTTAAGAGATCGGAATGCAGCTTCAAAAACTTCACGATGATTTGAGGGGAATTCGTCCCAAACAATGACTGAAGTTGCCTTCAGAAGCTCAAAACGTTTTGGATGTTGAAGAAGTTTGCACTCAAGCGTAGTGTCTTCATCCCTATCTTCATCTTCTACGACAGGAAAGTGAAATAGGGAATGAGCTGTGAAGAAATCGTCGTATATTGTAGCTGCTAAGCCAGTACTTGCACATCCCAAACAAATTTTCCCTCTGGAGCGCGCATACGCAAGAATCTTCTTGCACAAAGTAGATTTACCGGAACCACCCATACCTTGAACAAAGTATATCGCTGTGTTTTCCTGTTCGATATCTTCAATAATTTCATTCAATAAAGTTTGTTGCTCTGTTGTGCAAGGTATTTCAGTGCATAACTGGTTATAAAGAAGAAGTTGATTTGACGGGTCGTATTTGTATCTTTGGTTTTGCAACTCGTCAAATTGTTCGCGAGGTTCCGGCAATCCATACATCGTACACGTTTTATCTTCTTGCTGAAATCGGTAGGATAAGTCTCGTGTTAACTCTTCGAGAGCACTTGCTTCTGTACTGTTGTTGATATTCAATAACTCGTATTTCATAAACAATCTTGTGTTTTTGCCCGAAATATTTTCCATTCCTTAAGTTATACAGCAAGTTTTCCAGTTTTTTGTGAAACACTTTGCATGTTATATCAGG
>Ga0208107_1000075_pt1 | contig 12125 bp, 10 predicted proteins | sample CryBogCBE29Oct07_FD_184586 | JGI IMG/M metagenome (GOLD analysis project Ga0208107, IMG submission 184586) | Freshwater microbial communities from Crystal Bog, Wisconsin, USA - CBE29Oct07 (SPAdes) | ecosystem: Environmental > Aquatic > Freshwater > Lake | place: Crystal Bog, Wisconsin, USA...
CAGATAATTAATTTTGCATATGAAATATTAGAAACTTCAGATGAACATCAAAGTGGGTATGTTAGTATTGAGGAAATCTACAACCAAACCTATAACCAAAACAAATAACCTATGAAAACAGCAGTGCAAGAAGTAATAGAACTTGTAAAAAAATATGATAATAGAGAAATACCATTCAATGTTTTGCTTTTTAATTTAGAGTTATTGCTTGAAAAAGAAAAAGAACAAATAATAGATGCTTATGAAGCTGCAATGGAAAGACCTATTGAAAATTATGCAGAAGCATATTATAATATGAATTATAACCAAGATATAAAATATACATTTGAAAATCTTGATTTAGGAATTGGTAATCATAATAATAATTTAATAAGTACAAGCGATAAAAAAACGAAATGGACAAAAAAATTACAAAATGGATTAACAATATATCAAAGTAAATTAAATAAAAATGAATAAAATAAAATTACTTTATTTAATGCCTCACTGTAGCACAGGAGGAATGCCTCAATTCGTTCTTAAACGTATTCAAACCCTATTAGATTATACTGATACTTTTGAAATATTTGTTTATGAATATAATTATTATGGAGAATGGTTTGTGGTTCAACGAAACCAAATTAAAAATATTTTAGGCGATAATTTCATAAGTATACAAGAAAATAAAATGCCCCTAATGGAAATTATTCGCACTGAAGAAATTGATATAGTTCATTTAGATGAGATGCCTGAATTAATGGGTAATGATAGATTATTTAAAGATTTATATCGTAATGACAGAACATGGAGAATAGTTGAAACTTGTCATAATTCTAGCTTTAAACCAGACAATGAAAAACGATTCCATCCTGATATGTATTCCTTTTGTACATCTTGGCATGAAGAAGTATTTGGTAATATGGATGCACAATTTGTAACAATACCATATCCAATAGATATTATCAATGTAAGTGATACAGATAGATTTGTGGCTAAAGCAAAATTAGGATTTAGGGCTGATAAAAAGCATGTAATTAATGTAGGGCTTTGGACTCCTGGCAAGAATCAAGCAGAAGGTATTGAAATTGCACGCAAATGGCCTAATATAGAATTTCATTTTATTGGTAATCAAGCAGGGAACTTTCAATCTTATTGGGAACCATTAATGAAAGATTTACCAGAAAATGTAAAAGTATGGGGAGAAAGATCTGATATAGACAATTTCATGAAGGCGGCTGATTTATTTATGTTTAATTCTACATTGGAATTGAATCCATTAGTTCTTAGAGAAGCTATAAGTTATGGGCTTCCTATTATTGCTCGGAATCTTCCGCAATATGCAGGAATGTACGATAAGTATATCATGCCAATAGACTCTTACTTAGGAGCATTGCATGGTGGTCAATATTATCTTAGACCTACTAATTTAACATCAGTAAATTTTGCTTTAAGACATGAAGAAGCATATAAAAAGATATTAGAATTACCTATACATGAGCAAAAAGTAAAAATTATAAATCATTATGTTGATAACCCTTATTTGGAAGTTTTAGGTGTATCAGATAGTGATTTTAAGATTATTTTTTATGATGAAAAAGGAATAGTGCAATATGAGAATACTATTAAATCTAATCATTGGGTTAAACTCAATAGGCAATATTATACAGAATGGACAGCTAAAGTTTGGCAAGATGGTGAACTAATTTATGAAAACAAATTAAATCTTGAAGGCAAGCGTGTTTATATAGCATTTGAAAGTAAGTCATTGGGAGATACTATAGCATGGTTTCCATATGTAGCTGAATTTCAAAGGAAACATAATTGTGAAATAGTAGTTTCTACATTTTGGAATAACCTTTTTGATGAAGCCCCAAATATATCTTTTATAGAGCCAGGCACTGAAGTAAAAGATATATATGCCTTATATCACATTGGTTATTTTGATAATCTGCATAAATTACCTGTTAAGCCAATGAAATTATCCCTTCAGGAAGTCGCTGCAACCATTTTAGGGCTAGATTACAAAGAAATAAGGCCAACACTAGCTTATTTGCCAAGTAAGCCTATAAGGGCTAAATATGTAACAATATCTACTAATTCAACATCAGGATGTAAATTTTGGACTAAAAAGGGATGGCAAGACTTAATTAACTGGTTAGTATTTGAGGGTGGATATGAGGTTTATAATGTATCACTTGAACCAAACCCATTTGATAATTGCATACAAATAACTACCCCAAGTCTTGAATCTAAGATGGACTGGATAGCATATAGCGAATTCTTTATTGGGTTATCATCAGGTTTAGCCTGGATTGCAAATGCAATGGGTAAACATGTGGTTATGATAGCTAACTTTACAGAAGAATGGAATGAATTTACTAATAATTGCACTAGGATAGTTAAAAAGGATGTTTGTCATGGTTGTTGGAATAATCCTAATTTTACCTTTAATCCAGGTGATTGGGAATGGTGCCCTATACATAAAGGTAGTGATAGACAATTTGAATGTCATACTACAATAACAGCTGAAATGGTAATAAACGAAATAAAAAAACATGAAAAACTTTAATTGGGGAACATCAGATCCAAGCTTTATAGAAGCAGTAAAAAAAGAAACATTTGTAGATAGAATTTATGAAAAATGCTTTACCGTAGAAGAAGGAGATATAGTATTTGATATTGGTGCAAGTATTGGTATTTTCCCTTATTCTATATTAGATAAGAATCCTAAGCATATATTTTGCTTTGAACCTAGCTTTTCTGAGTTTAAAACATTGGTATTAAACACTAGACATGCACAAGTAACTTGTATTAACAAAGCTATTGCAGGTCATGTAGGAGTATTTGATTCTGAATATGTATTTGATAATGATCAAGACCAAATATATTGTACTACAATTAATCAAGTATTTGAAGATTATAGTTTAAAAAAAATTGACTTTTTAAAAATTGATTGTGAAGGAGGTGAATATGACGTCTTTAATGACGAAAACATTCTTTGGGTATTTAAAAATATAAATAAAATATCAGGAGAATGGCATTTAAGTAATCCACAATTAAAAGAAAAATTTAGACAATTTAGAAATACCTACCTAAGCTCATTAAATTTTGACAAGTACAAGATATTCTCAATAGATGGATTTGATATTACCCATGCAGTATGGTCAGAAGAATTCATTAATTATTATACAGAAGTTATAATACATATAGATAATAGAAAAGCAGGTTTTTAGGCCTGCTTTCTTTTTATATAGTATTCCGCTGCACCCCGATGCGGTGGGGTTGGGGTTGGATTACCATAATTATTTACTTAAATCAGTATGAATATCTGCTATTGTTTGAGATACTACAGCCCATTTTACTGTTGCAAAAAGTTCTTTTAACTTAGCAAAATCAGCATCTTCTAATTCTAATGTAACTTTCTTTTCTAAATCTGCATCACTGAAGTTTTCAGGTTTAATGTCAAAAAGCTGCTTATGCTCATCTATTTTATTAAGCAAACGAAGTCTTTTTACCATTTCATCTACATTAAATCCTTCTTGTGGATTGTTGATAGCTGTTTTTAGCAAATCATAAGTGGTAAAAAATGTATCTCTACCATTAATGTTTTCTTTTGAAACTTTTAAATCAATTGATTTCATAAATATATATTTTAATCAAAATTAGTTTAATTAATTTAATTAAAAAAATATTTTAGATACCACTTGTACCAGAAGTTCCACTAGTGCCAGATGTTCCAGATGTACCTGAACTACCACTTGTACCTGATGTATCAGGAGTTGGCGGTACTGGTGGAACATAATCACCTGTAATTGTTAATTTTAAAGTAGAAGCTACCCAATCCCAAGCATAATTATTAGTTTCATAAGCTAAATAGTCTGTACCTGTCATTGTTAAATTTCCTTGTGCCACTACTGCTCCAACTGATAAATCATCATTTTCTTCTAATAGAGAATAATAAAATTGTGCTTGAGTAGATAAGTTATCACTAATAACATAAGCATTTAAAATTTTAGCTTGTACAGCTGAACCGTTTGCCCATGAAGTTACTGGTTGAATTGTTTTCATTTTTTATATTTTATTTTAATTATTACCAAAGATTATTCCAAGTAGAGCCATTCCACGCTTGCAAAAGATTTGCAGTTGTATCATATACAATAGCACCAGCTATTTTATTATTAATGGCATTCTTTTGCGTTGTTGTCATTTTTGGCGGCACAAATGGAGCCGTAACAACAGCTGACATATCAAGGCCTGCATTACTTAAAACTATTGATGCTTTAGAGTTTACCATTGCAAAATCTCCATGAAGCGAATTTACGCTATCATATAATGTAATAGAATTGCCTGAATTTATTTGCAATAATCCTGAATGGCTTACATCTCCTGTAAATTGCAATTTGCTTCCTGCATTAGTCAATAATACATCCCCAGTAGGAGTAGAAGAACCTTGAAATATTTGAGAATATCCATAAGGCACAGTAACTGTTCCACCATAGGTAATACCACCTGCAGCGTTAATATTTCCAGATGCATAAATACTACCAGCTACTTGTAATTTACTTCCATTATCTGTTGTAGTTCCTATTAATACATTCCCCCCACTTGTAATACGCATTCTTTCGGTACCCAATCCACTATTAGCAGTACTAAATGACATATAAGCACTATTGTTATCTGCTCCTCTTATACCATCAATAAAAGCAAGTCTTTTACTACCAATATTTGTAGATTGATTATTTGTAAAAGAAAGTCTACCTAATACATCATCTGCCGTTGTTGTATTACCAACAATAGAAATACCTGCTCTACCACTACTATTATAAACTGCTAATCCTAATCCTGCATCAATATAATCACTTGGCGAATTTGTTCCTATACCTATATTGCCATTAGCAAGTATGGTCATTGTTGTATTAAATCCTGTTGCAGTTCCAGCAGTTACAGAATTATTTCTAAATGTTGTATTTCCACTTGCAAAATATATTTGTGCTGCATATCCTGTTGTAGTTCCAATCCAGTTACTTCCATCAAAATAAACATTATGTCCTAAAAACATTGAATTATCATCAGTTCTACCTGCAATAAATGCTCCATAAGTTCCCATTGCTAATGGTCGCCAAGCACTGCCCCAATTATAACCTATTGTTCCTAAATTAAGTACACCTGAACCAGTAATTCTCATTTTTTCAGAAATACCAGCTCCTGTTGGTCTTGTATAAAAAACTAAATCAGCAACATCATTAGCAGTATTATCTGACCATACGCTTGCTATTTGCCCTGTTTGTTTTCCTGCACCTGTTGAATCATATAATGCAAAGTCAAAACCTACTCCTGAACCATTTGCAGTAGAAGTTGTAGTATTTGTAAATCTTGCATTTTGTGTAATTCCAGTTGCAGAGCCTGCTTGAGAAAAACCGCCATAGGTTGCGTATATACTACTTGTAAATCTTCCTGTACCATTAACATCTAATTTATAAGTAGAAGGATTAGTTGTATATCCTACTGATACATAAGTACCATCATCATTTATTAAACTAACACCTAATGTATTTGCTCCTGTATATTTAGCATGCCATCCACTTGTACCACCACTTACACCTGTTCCAGATGTACCACTTGTACCACTCGTTCCTGTTGTACCTGATGTTCCTGTAGTGCCACTTGTTCCAGATGTACCATTAATTCCAGATGTTCCGCTTGTTCCTGTAGTACCTGATGTGCCTGAAGTTCCATTAATACCATTAATACCTGAAGTACCAGATGTGCCACTTGTACCAGTGGTACCAGAAGTACCATTTGAACCATTAGTACCATGATATCCAGAAGTTCCAGAACTACCACTTGTTCCACTAGTACCTGTTGTCCCAGATGTTCCTGTAGTACCTGAAGAACCTGAAGTTCCATTTGAACCATTAGATCCTGATGAACCTGATGTTCCAGAACTTCCACTAGTTCCATTAATACCACTTGTTCCACTTGTGCCACTTGTTCCAGAGGTACCTGTAGTACCACTTGTTCCACTAGTTGCTGATTGTAAATACATTACTTGTTGTGCAGTAACAATTACACCAGGAGTAACAGGAACTGTTGGGGTTGTTTGTGCCCCTATTGTTTGTATAGATATAGTTGTACTACTTACAGCAAAAACTAATTGAATATAATCATTAGCTGCTAAAGTAATTACATAATTTATTGCAGCAATTAATGCACCTGAGCCACCATGAGATGTTCCTGGTACATTATAAATTGAATTACTATCAGCTACATCAACACCATTTTTTCTTATCCATACATCAACATTATCTGAATTTGCATCAGAATTAGCAAATTGTATTGAATACTCTATATTGTATGTACCTGCAGTTGAAAATTTAATTTGATTTCCACTTACAATACTAACACCATTAGCTTCAAATTGACTGCCTATATTAATTACATAAGATACAGTTGTGCTTGCAGCTGTTTGGTTAGTAAGATCATAAAATGATCCATAATATCCCAATGCACCTCCTGCCCCATTAACTCCTGAACTTCCTGATGAACCACTTGTTCCACTTGAACCAGAAGTACCAGTTGTTCCGCTAGTTCCAGTTGTTCCTGAAGAGCCAGATGTACCATTAGATCCATTACTACCACTAGTTCCAGATGAACCTGAAGTACCGCTTGTACCAGTTGTTCCAGAGGTTCCTGTTGTACCTGAACTTCCACTTGTTCCATTGGAGCCATTACTTCCAGAAGTCCCAGAAGAACCTGAAGTTCCACTCGTACCTGTTGTACCACTACTTCCAGAGGTTCCTGAAGTACCATTAGAACCATTTGTTCCATGATATCCAGAAGTTCCACTAGAACCAGAAGTTCCAGTTGTTCCAGAAGAACCTGAAGTGCCTGAAGTACCATTTGAACCATTAGATCCTGATGTACCTGAAGAACCACTTGTGCCTGAAGTTCCTGTCGTTCCTGAAGAACCAGAAGTACCATTTGATCCATTACTTCCAGATGTTCCACTAGAACCAGAAGTACCTGTAGTTCCTGAAGAACCAGTTGTTCCTGATGAACCACTACTTCCTGAAGTTCCAGATGTACCTGTAGTTCCTGAGCTACCAGATGTACCAGTTGTACCTGAAGATCCTGAAGTACCTGTTGTACCAGATGTACCTGAAGATCCATCACCTCCTGCCGCACCAGCTAAATTCACATTCCAAAAACTAAATGTTCCAGTACCAACTATTGGTTTTGTAATTATTAAAGATAAAGCTCCAGTTGTTGAGTTATAAGAAATAACTTCACCTTCAAAATATTGAGATGTGCTATTTGCAATAATTACACTTTGAGCTACCGTATATGCTAAACTTGTTCCAATAGTAATATTAATTGTATTACCTAAAACAAGTGTACTTAAATTTATTGTATTTGTAGAAGTAGTTGCGTATTTATCTCCTTGTATTCCTGAAGTACCTGATGAACCTGATGTTCCTGAAGTTCCAGTCGTACCTGATGTTCCGCTAGAACCGCTTGTTCCGCTAGTTCCAGTAGTTCCGCTAGTTCCAGTAGTTCCAGAACTACCTGATGAACCTGATGTCCCACTTGTTCCTGTAGTTCCACTAGTTCCTGAGCTACCACTTGTTCCACTTGTAGCCGATGTTCCACTAGTACCAGAAGAACCTGATGTCCCAGATGTACCTGTGGTTCCAGAAGTTCCAGTAGTCCCACTTGTACCAGAAGTGCCATCTTTCCCTGAAGTTCCAGAAGTACCACTTGTTCCACTTGTACCAGATGTACCAGAAGTTCCAGTAGTACCTGAAGTTCCTGTTGTCCCTGATGTACCAGAACTTCCACTAGTGCCATTAATACCTGAAGTCCCTGATGAGCCTGAGGTTCCACTCGTACCAGATGTTCCAGTAGTTCCAGAAGTTCCAGTTGTACCACTAGAACCAGAAGTCCCACTCGTACCGCTAGAACCAGATGTGCCTATAGTTCCTGAAGTATCAGCTGCGACAATACCATCTACTGCAACAAGAATACCATTCTCGTTTCTAATCTTTAAATCACCTGAAATTAAATTCTGTATCAATTTTAAACGTATTTAAAAGTTGTAGATTTTGGAGAATAATTTATTCTATAATATAATCTTTTTCTTGATATCCCAAGCGCATCAGCTGCCTCTTGTGCTCCAATATAGTATATTCCAGTTGCTTCGTCTAAAATTATTTTATCATGAGCTTTTTTACCATTTGCAGCACCACATTTTTTGCCATTTAAACTAAAGGCTTTTCTCATTTTATCAGACACAACTCTTAATCCACTATCAGAACAATGTTTTTGATTTTCCGATGCTGTCATCCATTCTAAATTGCAAGCTAAATTATTTAATTTATTGCCATCCATATGATTAACTTGAGGTTTATTTTCAGGATTAGATATATAAGCTTCTGCTACTAATCTATGAACTGAAAAATATTTATAATCACCTTCTCCATCAAATAATTGGATTTGATTATAACCAGCATTTGTTACTTTTAACTTAAGAAACTTCATGGTATAAAGGCTAAAAACCTTTCCATCAAGTGTAATTAAATAATTTTCAAATCCTTTTATCTGTTTCATATAATTTATTGTTGTACAACCACACGCACAAACTCATTTGCGTAAAATGCTACATCACTTGCAACAGTTAAACTACCATTGGTTGAGTTCCAAAGAACTTGATTACCTGTTGGAGTTCCTGATGTTAATATGGTACCAATGTTATTACCTTGTCTAAAGGCATTGATTAAACGCTTACCAATTGCTGCAGGGAAATAAACTATTGTTGCTCCCACTGATGCATTAGTTGCATATTCTTTTACGCTATAATCACCACCTTGTCCTGGTATTACAGTTCCACCACTACTACCAGTACCTAAAATTTGCTCTGCAATTTGAAGCTGTGCTCCACATAATGCATAAACATAAAGAGTAAGACCTGGTACTCCACTTAAATTTTGTGCTACTCCATATTGTAAAGCTTTTCTTCCTAAGTAAAGTTGTTGTGCTTTTCTTGGATCAATTGTACCATTGGTAAATTGCTGTTGCTTTGGTATTGCTGCGTTCCAAAGGTATTGTGAAATCTCTGCTAGAGATATGACTGTATTTGGATTTTGCATTAGAAGAAGTATTGTGAATTAGTTGAAATATATGTTGCTCTGTTTAAAGCTGCTTGTGCATTGAAAATATCTGATGCAAAAGTAATTGCTTGTTGAGCTGAATCTATTTGTAATTGCAGATTAGACATATTTTGGAACCAGTTAGTGCTTGCTGATAAATTAGCATTACCAACTAAGTTCTGATTCAATCCATAAAAGAATGTTTCATTATATGCTATAAATGCAAATGATTGTGTAAGTGATGTTACCACTGCATTAGATACATTTAACCATTGAACTGTAATACTCAACGCTGTATCTTGTGATAATACATCTAACACAATAGATGAATCAGCTAAGTTCCAAACTATATAATTAGTATTTGTACCAGCTGGCACCAAAAAAGTACCATTAGCTTGTAAAAGATAAATTCTACGAGATGTGATTGTTACATCAGATCCTGTAGAAGTATCTGTTAAGGTAATATTCTGAGGTGTGCCACTAAATTGGCTTGCCGTAAAATTCGGGGTAAGAGGCATATTACTTAATTTTACCCAAATATAAGAAAAATATGGCTATATTAACCCATTTTCTTTTTCTTCATAGCCTCTAATTTTCCAACTTTTTTAGGCAATTTAATTCCTTTACTTGCTGCATCCCATTCTGCAACTTTTGCTGGGCCACCTAAAGCCTTTTCACCTGCTTCAGTATGAGCCCATTTTCTTTGTTGATCTGATTTGTATGCCATTTTTATTTAGGTTTTACTTGTTGTCTTAATCCTGGAATACCAGTTTTTAATTTATCCATAAAGGTTTTAGAATCTCTTTTAGTCAATTGTCCATTTTTGTAATCGCTAAATTCAGCTAATTCCTTAATTAATTGAGGTTCAATGAATCCTTGAGCTTGACCTCCTATATATTTCTCAAAAGCATCTTTTGATTTTGTTGCTCTTGTTATTTGTTCTGTCCCTCCTGCAAATGGCACCTGACTAACAACTCCTCTAGTAGCTGGTAAAACTCCTGTAAACATATTCAAATCTCTCTTATTATAAGCACGACCTGCTTCATCTCTTGCCCTTCTGATAGTTGCTCCAAATTGCAATGCTTCTAATAATGGAGTATGCAACATCCAGTGTGACAATTTAATACCTGCAACTTTCAAATCACCTGCTTCTAAATCACCCTTTTTTCTTGGCCCTGAATAATATCCACCTACTACATTTGGGTTTGCATATCCTAATGCAAGAAATGCAGCTCCTATGCTTTGTTTTTTCAAAGCTCTCATTATATAATCTTTTTCATCTGGAGTCAATCCTGAAACACCTTTTCTTAAAGCATACAATGCTTTTATGCCACCTAATATATAAGAAGATTCTTCGGCTACATAGTTTGTAGGTACTTTAATAATTGGGAATATGAATTTTAAAATTTCTGCTCCCGGCTTACCTAAACCTTTAGAATTTTCCAAAAATCTAACTACATGCTTATACAAATCTGTTACATAGTTATCTTGCATATAGATTGATCTTTGAGCATCAATATATGATTGTGCAGCTATATCTTGTTGTACAATTGGATCTGTTATATCAGCTCCATTTTCTAAAGCATGTTGTGTTCTTATCTCTAATGATCTAAAATATTCTGCTCTTTTTGGCAACACTTTTATTGCAGCGTGTAATTGACCAAAGAAATCTAACCATCCATCAGAAGGATAAAGTTTTTTATCATGAAGATACTCTAACTCTCCCCTACCTGTTTTCAATGTTTCTTTAATATCTCTATATGTTGCTTTATCTACAAATTGAGAAAATGCTTTTGCTTCTGCTTTTATATTTGTACTGCCTTCTCTTGGTGCACCTTTAGCAATTTTAGAAATACCGGGTATTTTAGCCAATCCTTTGCCAATAAAAGATTCAATAGGTGTAGTTACAGCAGCTCTTAAAGTACCAGATAATCCAATTTTACCTAAAACTTTAGTACCACTCAATAAAGCAAATCTTCTCCACTTTTGTAAATAATCTGTTACCTTTTTAACTCCTGTTCTTTGTGTTCTTTTTATTACTTGTTTTTCTAAATCAATTTGATTTTTAATTCTATTTACATTTGCTTGCAATTCCATTTTCTTTCTATCTACGACTGGAACCTCTTTCTTTTTGGTATATTCCCCTGCTAATATATCTTTAACATCTCTTTTAGTAATTTGAGGAATTGACTTAGATATGTTTGCATGCAAATCATCAACAATATCTTCTAATTTTGTTATACCCTGTTCAGCATAACTTTTTACTAATTTCAAAACTTCTGGAGATATTGCAGCTAATTGTGCTGAATATGGAACTGGAACAGCTGTAACTATATTTGATTTAGATGCACTATCCCATTTATCCTTAATATTTTTAAATATATCTTCTCTTTCTTTTTTGAAATCTTCAGCAGTCTTATTAACTTTTCTAGTTTTTTTAACTTCAGCATTAACCCTTTTGTTAGCTTCTAAATCTTTAATTTTTTGCTCATATTCTTCAAGTTTTTTCTGAGCATCATCTAATTTATTAATATTTTCTTCTAATCTCTTTTTAATTTCAGGTGATAATTCTTCTCCATTATTAGCTAATCTATATTGATTAATTTGATTCAATAAAGTATAATCTTGTTTAATCATTAATTTTCTGATAGCTAATCCCAAACCTTGCTCATAACCTGTTTTTCTTGATGCCTCATCATTTATCAAACCTGCTTTTTCAATTTGATCTAATTGAGCCAACATTAAATCTTTTCTTATACCTTCTGGTTCTGCCGCTATTTCTGCAGATAATTTTTGATATTCATTACGAATTTTCATTCTATCATACAATAATGCAACACTTTCATCAGTACTCAAAGGTCTTGGTTTTCTAACCAATTCTTCCGCTAAAAGTCTTGGATCTATTTTACCTTCATCAACCATTTTTTTACCGCTTTCAAAAGCATCACCAAATGATCTTTTAGCCTCAACTTCTATTTCATCTAAACCTTTATCAGCTCT
>Ga0208107_1000079_pt1:5000-11958 | contig 11958 bp, 4 predicted proteins | sample CryBogCBE29Oct07_FD_184586 | JGI IMG/M metagenome (GOLD analysis project Ga0208107, IMG submission 184586) | Freshwater microbial communities from Crystal Bog, Wisconsin, USA - CBE29Oct07 (SPAdes) | ecosystem: Environmental > Aquatic > Freshwater > Lake | place: Crystal Bog, Wisconsin...
GGAACGGCGTGCCATAGTGGGTGATAGCCCCGTATGAGTTCAGATTGATAAAGTCCACGAGTAGGGCGGGACACGTGAAATCCTGTCTGAACATGGGGGGACCACCCTCCAAGCCTAAGTACTCCTTAGCGACCGATAGCGAACAAGTACCGTGAGGGAAAGGTGAAAAGCACCCCGACGAGGGGAGTGAAAGAGTTCCTGAAACCGGATACCTACAAACAGTAGGAGGGCGAAAGCCTGACTGCGTACCTTTTGTATAATGGGTCAGCGACTTAAAGTTGCGAGCAAGATTAAGCCGATAGGTGTAGTCGTAGCGAAAGCGAGTCTGAATAGGGCGCCATAGTTCGTAGCTTTAGACCCGAAACCGAGTGATCTAGCCATGAGCAGGTTGAAGGTGCGGTAACACGCACTGGAGGACCGAACGGGTGCCTGTTGAAAAAGTCTCCGATGACTTGTGGTTAGGGGTGAAAGGCCAATCAAACTCGGAAATAGCTGGTTCTCCGCGAAAACTATTTAGGTAGTACCTTGCACGAATATTGCGGGGGGTAGAGCACTGGATGGGCTAGGGGGGCCTACAGCCTTACCAAACCCAACCAAACTCCGAATACCCGCAAATACTATGCAGGAGACACACAGTGGGTGCTAACGTCCATTGTGGAGAGGGAAACAACCCAGACCAACAGCTAAGGCCCCAAATTCGTGGCTAAGTGGGAAAGGATGTGGAAATCCCAAAACAACCAGGAGGTTGGCTTAGAAGCAGCCATCCTTTAAAGAAAGCGTAACAGCTCACTGGTCTAAATAAGGGTATCTGCGCCGAAGATGTACCGGGGCTCAAGCCACGAGCCGAAGCTTTGGGTTTGCACGCAAGTGCAAGCGGTAGCGGAGCGTTCTGTAAGCTGGTGAAGGTGGACCCGTGAGGGCTGCTGGAGGTATCAGAAGAGCGAATGCTGACATGAGTAACGACAAATACTGTGAAAGACAGTATCGCCGAAAGTCCAAGGGTTCCTGCGTAAAGTTAATCTTCGCAGGGTTAGCCGGCCCCTAAGGCGAGGCCGAAAGGCGTAGTCGATGGGAACCACGTTAATATTCGTGGGCCAGTGGGTGGTGACGGATCCGTCCCGTCGTGCGTTCTTATTGGATTGAACGTGCGGCCTATGGGTTCCAGGAAATAGCCCCCACATGAGACCGTACCCTAAACCGACACAGGTGGACAGGTAGAGTATACCAAGGCGCTTGAGAGAATGACGTTGAAGGAACTCGGCAATTTACCTCCGTAACTTCGGGATAAGGAGGCCCAGCAGATACGCAAGTGTCTGTTGGGGGCACAGACCAGGGGGTGGCAACTGTTTAGCAAAAACACAGGGCTCTGCGAAATCGCAAGATGACGTATAGGGTCTGACGCCTGCCCGGTGCCGGAAGGTTAAGAGGAGGTGTGCAAGCACTGAATTGAAGCCCCGGTAAACGGCGGCCGTAACTATAACGGTCCTAAGGTAGCGAAATTCCTTGTCGGGTAAGTTCCGACCTGCACGAATGGCGTAATGACTTCCCCGCTGTCTCCAACGTCAGCTCAGTGAAATTGAATTCCCCGTGAAGATGCGGGGTTCCTGCGGTCAGACGGAAAGACCCCGTGCACCTTTACTGCAACTTTGCGCTGGCATTCGTGTCGGCATGTGTAGGATAGGTGGTAGGCTATGAAGTGGGGGCGCCAGCTCTCATGGAGCCATCCTTGAAATACCACCCTTATCTACATGGATGTCTAACCGTGTCCCGTCATCCGGGACCGGGACAGCGCATGGTGGGCAGTTTGACTGGGGCGGTCGCCTCCCAAAGAGTAACGGAGGCGCGCGATGGTTGGCTCAGACCGGTCGGAAATCGGTCGTCGAGTGCAATGGCATAAGCCAGCCTGACTGCGAGACTGACAAGTCGAGCAGAGACGAAAGTCGGTCATAGTGATCCGGTGGTCCCTCGTGGAAGGGCCATCGCTCAACGGATAAAAGGTACGCCGGGGATAACAGGCTGATAACCCCCAAGAGTCCATATCGACGGGGTTGTTTGGCACCTCGATGTCGGCTCATCACATCCTGGGGCTGGAGAAGGTCCCAAGGGTTCGGCTGTTCGCCGATTAAAGTGGTACGTGAGCTGGGTTCAAAACGTCGTGAGACAGTTTGGTCCCTATCTGCCGTGGGCGTCGGAGTATTGAGAGGATTTGACCCTAGTACGAGAGGACCGGGTTGAACACACCTCTGGTGGACCTGTTGTGGCGCCAGCCGCAGTGCAGGGTAGCTATGTGTGGACGGGATAACCGCTGAAGGCATCTAAGCGGGAAACCCACCTCAAGACGAGTACTCCCTTGAGAGCCGTGGAAGACCACCACGTTGATAGGCCGGGTGTGGAAGCGCAGTAATGCGTGCAGCTTACCGGTACTAATCGCTCGACAGACTTGATCCCTCTCATTAATCAATATCCATGTTCTGATTTAGATCTTTGCGTCACATAGACGCAAAGATATTCCTCGCATCAGCTCGGGCGCAAAGTTCCTTAAATAGGAATTGGCGCTTGCCGCTTCTCGGGGAGGCCCGGCACATCAGCGCCGCGTCGCTTCGCTCCTCAAACGCTTCGCGTTCGGGGAGATCAATCATCAGAATTCCCGTGTTCATGAAAATTTGTGCATATAAACCCCAGTTTTGCTTCTCATTTTGCGCTTCGCCGGCCTGGTGGCTTTTGCGTCGTGATCAGACCCGATCCCATCCCGAACTCGGCCGTCAAACACGTCCGCGCCAATGGTACTCTGTCTCAAGACATGGGAGAGTAGGTCGCTGCCAGGCCTGCAAAGCGCAAAATGTCCTTATTCACAATAAAGCCGCTCACCACAGCGGCTTTTCTGTTCAAAAGCATCGTCGTCGCAATAGGCGTTACGCTCATCAAATATAAGTGCTTCTGTTGATCTTCACATCTTCAGATCACCCCGATGAGCAAATCAAATCTGTGGTTCTTATCGCGGGGTGGAGCAGCCCGGTAGCTCGTCAGGCTCATAACCTGAAGGCCGCAGGTTCAAATCCTGCCCCCGCAACCAAAATCAAAACCAGCTAAAGCCGCTCTTGACCCCTCAGGCATGACAACCATCCCGGGCTCCTTAACCCCGGGAGAAGTTTACACTGGCCAACGCAACCCGTTCAGATCAAGCAGCCCGTTCAGATAAAAAGACTTCATCTTTTTATCTTCACCTCGTCAGGCTCATAACCTGAAGGCCGCAGGTTCAAATCCTGCCCCCGCAACCAAAATCACCAAATAAAATCAATGCCCAAGCCCGCCCCAAAGCGGGCTTTTGTGTTCCAAAGTCCTAACACACTCCTAGAGTCTGTTGTCTTTAGACGAAAACGTCACCCTCTCCCCGCTGGCGGGGAGAGGGTGGGGTGAGGGGCATTTATCATTCCAAGCCCCCATCCTTCGAGACGGCCTGCGGCCTCCTTAAGGTGACGGGGAGAAGGAACGCTCACAGTGCGTTTCCACCCGAAAACAGCATGCTCTAACATATTTTGACGGTCTTGACCCCTCAGACAAGCCTTCATCGCTCCCGGGTCTTCAAAGCCCGACATCAATCATCACGGGCAAACCCAGCCCGTTCAGATAAAAAGACTTCATCTCTTTATCTTCACCTCGTCAGGCTCATAACCTGAAGGCCAAAGCTTCAAATCCTGCCCCCGAAACCAAAATATCGCAAATGACATTACCGAAAATTCAGATAAATGCACAAGTCTGGGTGAATAACATCGCGCAACAGCTAAATCTGAGATTGTTAGGTGTCCAGAATGTCGGAGCGATTCATTCCGGCACCATCTGGAAAGTGCCCGATGTCGTGTAATATAGAACAGTGATCAATATTTGCACTGCATCGCACATGATAATCCGGCCCGACATATAGGCCAAACCTTGCCTTCAAACACCAGTGCGTTTCTCAATTAACAGATCACTCATAAAGTTCACGGTATTTCAGTAAAATTGGAATGTTCGGACTGCAAAAGCATCAGTTTACGATGCGTTTCAATTCGGCTTTTGCACCATCATATTCAATGAAATCTTTAGGACACAATGCAATGGCCGCATGAAACCAGTCGATTGCGGTGTCCGTGTCGTGCGATAAGTCGTACCATTCTCCGATATAAAATTCTGCCTCGCACAGCTGGTTATTGTCCATAGCCTTTGCCGTTACCCCATCAACTGAGCTTTCTCCACGAAACAGACGAAAAACTGGGGATGGCCATTTATTCTTATCGATCCAACCTTCCTCTGCGGCTAAATCCGAAAATGCCTTTGGATCATTGTTACGCTGTTGGGCTATAAAACGCCAGAGGATTAGGTATTCAGGTGGATTTACGCCGTACTTTGTCAGTTGGGCAAAATGATCCGCCGCCAATGGATAGTTTCCCGCAAAATAATCCGCAAATGGATTGCTCGTCATTCCAGTTCTGAAATGGGCGATGGGCCAAAGCGAACCGACAGCCACAGCTGCGAAAAAGCCTGAAAAAAGAGTTGCATAAAGACCGAAGCGAGGCCGCTTAGACTCGCGTGGCCAGCACAGGGCCAGCAGAGCCGTAGTCAACACTGCTCCAGTTATTGCGCCGCCGATATGACCCGCATAATCGATTTCCAATGAGCCGTGTGATCTTGATAAGGATGGCAATAAGGCCGGAACCAGAATCCGAAGTGCGCCATATCGCATGGTCGTTGGAACCGAACCCGATGGGAAACGGAAACTTATGATGAAGGCCGCCATGATCAGGCCGACAATTCCGCCGGACGCGCCCACGCTCACGAGGTTGTGCGGATTAAACAATACTGACACGAGAGAACAGCCGAGCGCGCAGGCTGAAAATATTGCGGCAAACCAGCGCCATCCAAGCAGGCGCTCCAGCGCAAAGCCAGCCATCAATAGAGCAATACAGTTGCCTGTAATATGGGAAATGTTTGCATGCATGAACGGGGCGGTGAACAGCCGCCACCATTGCCCCGCCGCGAATATTCCTCTGTAGTATATCCCGCCAAGTTCAGCCAATGTTTGCGGACTCAGCGAATCAGATTTTTGTGCATTAACTCCGAAATGAAGTTCCGCCATGTAGGCAGCAATAAGAATTGCAATCAGACCATAGGTAAAAAAGGGTTGTCCCTTCCTATCTATAATGGGTGAGGTCTCTTGGTTCGCATTGGAATTATAGAGAAGGCTTTCTATGGATTTTTCAACGCTTTGCTGCGCACGGGCCTGTTCCCAAAACTCCGAGCAGTGTTTGAAAATCTGATCAGGCTCGCCTTCCAGAGCCTTCAATAGAATTGTAATTTTCGGAGTTGATTCACGAAAATATGATGGCACATAAGAGTCCCAGCCGCGCAATGGCAATGTTCTGGCGAAGTCGGGGTCTAGGCTGATGACGATCTTGGCAACTTTTTTGTCCTCGATTCTCGCAATGTTTTGAATTCGGGTCCATGGCACTGTTTCAAAGGAAAAATCAGGCTGATTTATTCCTGTTGTTGAGAGGATCAATGCCGAAGTTTTAGAGAAAAACTTGGATAATAAGTGACAGGCAAGATAGGTAAAATATACCGCAGCAGGTAAGGTAATAATAGGGTTTAAGAAGCCGTTCATTTTGTGGTTTGGCAAGAATACGCTTGCAGCAGCCGCAAGTGCCAGAAACATGTAGAGCGTCAGATTTTTTAAAATCTGCTTTTTATTGTAGTTATATTCTATTCTGGGCATATTCTCAGGCTGCATATCAACAACTCGGATATGATTTTAATCATTTCATTATTGTGACAGTATTGGCGCGCAAATCAAGACTTTGTGATTTAGGCTCAGGGCTTATTGATTAAAGCCGGAAAATGAAGATTGTGGCGATGCAGATGGCGGACATGTTCTCGATCTTGTGTCGCTGGCAGTAGAGAGGCTTACCGTATTCGATTTGAACCCTGCGGTGGGTTTTTGACGAAATACAGGGCGTTATGCCGCGCTCGGTGAGGGCCTGGCGGAGCCAGTCTGCATCATAGCCCTTGTCGCCGAGCAAAAAGACTTAGCTTTGGGGAAGATTTGGTTTTGTGACGTGCCCCTTCAGGACGCGCATATCCTGAAGGGATACCCGTGCTCTGACCTAGAGTCTGCTGCCTAACGATTTGATGTCTTACTCTTTTCCATAACCCTCATCCTTAGTCAGGTGGAAGGTCTCCGGTAAACCCGGTGCGGTTCATAGTGCGGTTGTGAACATAGTACGCGAAGGTCACGCAGGTGGTCCCCCACGTCGTTAGCGACATGAGTGATCATCGAATGGTGCTGCTCAGTCGAAGGACGTTGTCGTCACTGCTTTTGGTTTAGCGGGGACGGCGAGGGAGTCCGAGGCACGCACGCGCCGCAACAGCACGTCATCGCTCACCGCCATGGCGCCGGCCAGCACGGCACCATAGGACACTTTGGCGTCAACGCGGGTGATCTTCAGCGTCGCGATCTCTTGCTCGACGCGTCCGAGCGTCTCCTTGCTATAGGGGTCTTTCAACTCCTCACCGAGCCGGTACGCTTTGAAGATCTGGCCAACCTTGATTGTGTTGCCACCTTGATTGATCACGACCGCAGCGGGATCATCGATCTTGATTGCGCGCAGAGGATAAATGGTCTGGGTGATGTCCTCGCCGACCGCCTGTGCCGAGAATTCCGCCAGCGACTCGACGCTGTCATTTGCAAGCTTCGTCGTGCCGGCCCATTTGACCTGCCGGGTTGCAATGTCGATCACCTGAAAATCGATGGAGACAGCGAATTGATGTTTGCTGACTGTTTCGCCGGAAAGCGCATTGGTTTTGACAACCATGCCCGTCGTGTAGGTGTTGAGTTTCCCGACAATGACATAATCCGCAGCAAGGGTCTGTCCGAGCCGGACACGTTCCTTCAAGGGCACGTCGTCAGTTTGGATCAGTTCCATTT
>Ga0208107_1000086_pt1 | contig 11727 bp, 9 predicted proteins | sample CryBogCBE29Oct07_FD_184586 | JGI IMG/M metagenome (GOLD analysis project Ga0208107, IMG submission 184586) | Freshwater microbial communities from Crystal Bog, Wisconsin, USA - CBE29Oct07 (SPAdes) | ecosystem: Environmental > Aquatic > Freshwater > Lake | place: Crystal Bog, Wisconsin, USA...
TTAACGAGCTGTACGCTCGTATGAACGATCCCTCTTTCTCGTGGGGCGACGAGGCGCTGCTGAATCCGCCTGTGCCTGCGCCTCTGCCTACGCTGAGTGAGCTGGGCTGCCTGCCCCTGCCTGACCCTGACGCTGGCTGGGACTGCCCTGAGCTGGTCCTGCGTAAGGACATCTGGGAGCACTTCCCTGTCACGCTTATTCCGTTGGGTAAGGACGCTGGCGGCGCTGAGCGCCACTCCGTCCAGTGGCACCGCGTCAAGCTGGCGCAGTCGCGCACCTCCTCTGACTTTGACGAGGACATTGCGACGATTGAGCGCCGCCTGCTGAAAGCGCTCGATTCATCGTCCAAGTGGGATGTCTTGCCTGCCGAGCAGCGTGGCTATGTCACAATTGTGCCTGAGACGCCGCAGACAGGCGAGATCGCCGCACGGCGCGAGATTTGTATCCTGCGCATGAATTTCGTGCCTGAAGCATCTCCTGTCGCTACACCTGTAGACGGGGAGTGGCAGCAGGTCGGCGCTGCGCCGCCCACAGCAGGTCCTAAGCCCGAGCTGAAGCGTCTGAACGACATCAAGACGCACTTCCACGCCTGCTGGTCGAACAAGACCACTGGCAACCCTAACGTCCACGCGATCATGGTCCACACCAAGAACGCGCAGGCAGCGGGGCTGGATGTGAAGCAGCACGGCGCGGACCTGCTGGAGGCGCTCAAGCAGTCGTCGTCCTGGCGCGTCCTGCCTGCGCTCAATAAGGGCGAGATCTGCCGCATTGAGCTCCCCTAAACATAAACATAAAACAAACAAAAAAAACATAAAAACACAAAACAAACAAAAATTTTTATTTGTTTTTGGTTTTCTTGGCAGCAGTCGCAACAACCTGGCGCACATGCTGGGAGGAGTAGGGAGTACGCACACGCTTCTCTTTTGCCTTGTCAGACTTTTTGCGGCGAATGGAAGATGACTCGTCCATCTGTATAGTGTTAAGAAATAGAAGAAGGCAATATTACCCCCTTCTCATATATTTCTTTCAATTTTTTTATACCACTGCGTTACCCGAACATTGATTTAAACATTTATCTTTTTAAAGCAATATATGGACGGTTATTCACACGTATTTAACCGTGCTAGTCAACAATTCGAGCAGTCAAATGATAAGAATAAGGTATTAGAGTCTTTTCGCTCAGAGAAAATGATCTTTGGATTTCTAGAAAATGACGATCAACCGCCACACGAAGAGTCAGTATATTTAGCAAAAAAGCTAAACCTTTCATTTTATGAAAAATATGTAGCTCTTTTGAAAGATAGACCGGCGGTCGGATATGAAGGTAGTTCAACGAACTATGCAGACTATAATCAGTTAGATAGTTCGCACATTATGATGTCAGTCTTTTTGTTTACAAAACTACCAGAGCCTCTTAAGACTGTTATCGAAGTCGGTGGAGGTTATGGCAATTGGTTTTATCTAAATAGAACGCAACCGTTCAAATCGTGGGTAACAATAGATTTACCGCACGTTTGTGAGCTACAGAAGTGGTATTTATCTAAGATGAATATTGATTTGACAAAATGGACGAATGTGTCAGCTTACGATTATTCTGAGTATTCGAATAAGCCTGTCGATCTAGTTATTGGTGCGCATAGTCTGAGCCAATTTTCATTCTCGACATTTGAGGAGTATTTTAATAATATCGTTCAGCATGCGAAGTATTTTTATTACTGCTACGAGACTGATTTACCTACACCCGAATTAATAGCTAAGAAACTCGAACTTATTAAGACGCGATTTACTGTATTGGACTCTTTGGTATCAGGACATGGTAAAATAATAAATAATCTATATAAAAATGAATATTATGGCAAATCGATTGCAAATATTCCAGTACCAAAGACGGTCAATAAAGCCACGGGCTTCAAGGCAGGTAAGAAGACAATTTGTCTCAATATGATTGTGAAGAATGAGTCACATATTATTGAAGAGACACTCACACATCTTCTCAAATATATTCAGTTTGACTACTGGGTGATTAGTGACACAGGCTCTACTGATTTAACTCGTGAAATTATTAAGGAGTTTTTCAAGTCTCGTAATATTCCAGGCGAGCTTGTCGAACATGCGTGGCAAGATTTCGGTTACAACCGTACAAAAGCGTTTGAAGCCGCCTACAATAAGTCAGACTATGTATTTGTATGGGATGCCGATGACGAGATTTATGGAAATTTTAAGATGCCTGAAATTCTAGACGCAGATTATTACAAGTTTACATTCGGAGGTCACGATGGTATGCGCTATTCTCGACCACAATTGTTTAATAATCGTAAACGCTGGTGTTTTAAGGGTGTACTTCATGAGTACGCAAACGGTCTAGAACCTCATGGACCGGTCCAAGATGTTCGTGGAGACTACTTCTTTATTTCAGGACGTAAGGGCGATCGTAATAAGGACCCAAATAAGTACCTCAAGGACGCCTTAATTCTTGAGAAGGCGTCAGAAAAGGCACTTATAGAAAATGACCCACTTTACAATCGTTATATCTTCTATTGCGCTCAGAGTTATAATTCGTGTAATCGTCACGAAAAAGCAATTGAATTCTATAAGAAATCACTCACGCTCGATTTATGGATACAAGAGAAGTATGTATCGTGTATTGAGATATACGATCAGTACGATCAGTTAAAGAAGCCGTTTGAAGGTTTATCATATCTTGTAGAGGCGTTTAAGTATGATAGAACACGCATAGAGTGCGCCTACAGACTCATTAAGTACTATTGTATTCAAGGTATGCCTGATGTGGCTTATATGTATTATACAATGATTAAGGATTTCTTCGAAAACCATTATGATCCCGCAAAACTCGGTGAGAAGTTATTTGCAAAGAAGGCGGAGTACGACTTTTTCCTGCCTTACTATATGATTATTTTAGGAGAGCGCACCAAGCATTACGATACATGTATCAAAATGTACGAAATTATATTCAAACATGCTTATGTTGCACCTGATTGGTGGACGATGAATCTATTTACAAATATACAGTTTGTTATTCCTTATCTGCCGAAAGACCCCAAATTCGTACAGAGTTTGCTAGATTACGTTGATAGAGTAAATGATAGAGGCATTCGGCTCAAGTCAGAGCATAACAATATTATAATGAAAATTATTGATGTATATCGCCCTCAGTTTGAAACCCCGTCAACACGCCAAATCACTCCACGTCTATCAAGCCCTCAAATTATGCTAACAATGACAACGTGTAAGCGTTACGACCTTTTTGAGAGAACTGTTAACTCAATGTTAAATAACTGGAAGGATTTGGATAGAATTGACTATTTCTATTGTATGGACGATAATTCAAGCGAGGAAGACCGTCAAAAGATGCGTGCAAACTATCCGTTTTTTGATTACTATATGAAGTCGCCGGCGGAGCGAGGACATCGTGAAAGTATGAATCTTATTTGGAATAAGTTGAAGGAACTCAAACCGAAGTACTGGATACATTTGGAGGATGATTGGTTATATTTCCGCAATCAGTATTATGTATCTCGTGCCTTACACTATCTAGAACATTATGAAAATAAAAATATTCACCAAGTTGTCTTTAATCGTAACTACGGTCTTATGTATAATGATATGGACCGTAATGGAGGTATTGTGCTAGAGCCTGGATTTCTTCTACACGAGAAGCGTGATGATATTGTTGGAAAGCATTGTGGCTACTGGCCGCATTACTCTCTACAGCCGTCGATGTCTCGCGTATCAAAGATTCTAGAGCTTGGTAACTACGATAGCCCAAATAAGTTCTTTGAGCGTGACTATGCAAATAAGTATTTCGCTCACGGCAATCAAACTGGTTTTTTTAATTCTATTTACAGCATTCATATTGGAAAACAGCATTGGGAAACGGAAGGTAAAAACGCATATGCACTCAACGAGGTACCGCAGTTTGGAGCACCACCAGCGCCAGAACCAGCACCAGCGCCAGCGCCAGCACCAGATTCACACCCCACGTTGACAATTCTAAAGAATGAGCCCCTACCTGAAAATGGTACTATGCGCACGCATCTGGATATTCTACTTCAGAAGATTACGGACGGAATCCCTTTTGGAATTATTCGCCCAAGTGACGGTGAACGCACAGTCATGCTAGGTGAGACATTGACAAACTGCGATAACTGGACGTTCAAGACAGGTGGTATTCTACAGAAACAACTCCTTGAAGCAGTCCAGACCAATGACCCAAATCTCTACATTGGTATTCCCTGTAATACGTGTAACAAGCCGTGGAATTGTACGCCTGCGATTTATAATGACTTTGTTGAAAAATTTAAGATTAATATGGTACAACGAACGTATGCGAATATTTTCGGCAATTCTAACTGGCAACCGTTCATTGATTACCTCAAGGCGTATACAAAGGGCTTTTATGTTGTAACCTCTGGTACATCACCCAGCAAACTCAATATATTAGACCGTCATATTATTGACGATAAACTTGTAAATGTATGGGATGAAAAGGGTGAAGAGGAGACTGCGCGTCTTCTTAAGTTTATTGAGCCTCTCCAACATCAACTTATTTGCTTCTCAGCAGGACCTCTTTCCAAGATATGGGTGCCTATGTGTATGAAAGCGAATCCTACAAATACATATCTAGATGTAGGAGCATCAATTGATGTCTATACAAAGGGAAAAACTGTGCGATTTTACACTGAGGCAGCCCACCCGTTTGCGAAGGAGGCGTGCCGCTTCGCGGCGGCGGGGGCGCCCTGACCTACCCCTAGCCCTTCAAAATTAGCGCCGTAAAACGCTTTGGAATTTTTGACGTATATCGTGAATTTAAGTACCCCGCACAGCCTTTTCACCACAGGGCGACCACAATTGGCGGCACAGCTCTAGAGACGCTTCATTTAAACATATAGAGTTAACGTTAACTAAGTATGTTTAAAAATAATTTTATCGTCAAAGTCGATACCGCGCACTCAAATACGATTAAGGGACTCGTTTACGGGCAGAAACCTCGGCGTATTCTTGAACTCGGATTAGGCGGCGGGGAAAGTACGGATGCTATACTCGAAGCGCTTGCCTATAATAATCAAAAATACGAGTATACGCTTGTCGATAACTGGTTCGATTTTAACTTCAAAATACCTGACGGTGTTATGGACCTGTATTCGAATCGCCTAAATATTGTGACAAGCGACGAAAAAGCGTTTGTCTTTTCTACCAAATCGACCTATGACTTTATATTTAGTGATGCGGACCACTTTCATACAAATGAGTGGTTCGAGCATGTATACGATAATCTGTTGGAAAAAGACGGTATACTGATGTATCACGACGTTAATTTTTTCGAAGAGGCGTTCCCAAATCTACGCGAGATATATCGTACGTGTGAGCGACGTAATCTAAAATTTAAGCTGTTTAATAGGAATTCGTTGCCGCACGAACGCTGCCACCGAGGTTTACTGGTTATATTTAAGTGAGTGGGTGTGGATACGGACGATAAACTCATCGCGACTCTGCTGCCAGGTCGGTTTGCGGCGCCCGTGCCAGTCGGCGCGTTCCATAGCGTCGGCGAATATATCTGCGAACGCACTTGCGATTTCGGCATCACGGGCGTCGGCGGCGGACTTGGAGGAAGAAGAGCCCATATCTGCAAGGGAGACGGAGGGGTGAAAGAGGAGTACAAAGAGGCACAAAAGCGTATACTATACGCTACTATGTTTCAATTTTTTCACCCACACAACCTTATATCTTATTTGTTAGAAATCTAGGATCGCCGAGTGCGTCGAGTATGCCGCCGCGCAGAAACGCCGCCAGCAGGAAGCATAAGCATATTAATATCACCTAAGCGTCGATCAATTTCCATAGCATCTTTGAGAGTTCGCAACTTCTGTTGCTCGGCTTTGAGTGCTGGCAATGAAAGAACTGGTACACCGTCAATTACATTCACCTGTGCTGCTGCTATCCACTGTGCTGCAAGACTGATCTGAGTCTCATTTTCGTCGTATTCGTAGAACGGTACAGTTACTTCAATCAGTTTAATCTCTGGGCTTGTTTTCGTATAAAGTTGAAGTACTGTTACATTTTTTGGCTTTACAAGTGTACGTATAATACGCATATTTAATATATTTGTACTCGGTTTTGCTGCGTGACTTGCATAGGAATACTGGTTCATAGTATCCGTATAAAACCTTGGACCTAACTTATCAGGCACTCCTACATATTCAAGGGGTATTGTCTCTTTTATATTGTATACTGTTTTTCCAATACTTGCATCCCAATATGAAGATGCGAATGGAATATCTGCCGCGTGAAGTTTTGTAATGACCTCAGCGTTAAATCGAGGATCGTTCATTCCAGCCGCAAGTCTTTGTATAATACTATTTAGCATGTATGAACGTAGGTCATAGAACTGTTTTTTGTCGAGCCCAGGATTTATTAAGAGTGTAGCATCATAGTCTGAGGTGTGGTTTGTTAAGGCTATACGATGTGCCCGTTTGTATAGGTGTATTGCCGCACTCCCTTTGAGATAGAAGCGTGTATTTGGATTTTGCGTGCTGATAAATATGTCATGTAGAATCTGGTAAATATATCTGTGGTCTAACATTTCCCAGAAACGTGTGAGTGGTGCTGGACGACTATAGGGAGTAAATCCTATTTTGGCAAGTGAGGGTGTTGGTACACGTGGTGTATTTGAGAAATTTGGGGGAGATACTGAGGACGGAAGTGGCAAAACGGAGGGCGGAGGTGCTGGAGGTAAAGGTGGGGATACAGACGTTGTAGGAGATGTAGAGGATGGTAAAGATGCTGGAGAGGGCGCAGGTGGCGAGGCTGAAGGTGCTTTCTTAACCGGTGCTAATATTGCTCGTGGAGATGTCATCAATTCAGGTGCACGCTTTTTCATAGAGGCGGCTAGAAGGTTGCTCGACTTCTTTACAGAGTTTTTTATTATTTTTTTCTCGGCAGCAATACGCTCAAACTCCGCCTTTTCTGCTGCGGCTTTCTCAGCGGCAATACGATCAAACTCCGCTTTCTCTGCTGCTTTGCGTGCCGCTTTCTCTTCACGTTTTCGCTTCTCCTTTTCGGCTTTTCCTGCGGCGACCGTTTTTGCCATTTCCTCCTCTTTTAAAAGGTCTGCTGCAGCCTCACGTGCAATTCGATTTGCTTCCGCTTTGGCAGCATTTTCAGCGTTCTTCTTTGCCTTCACAGATAACTTTCCTCTTTCTAATTCCAATGTCTTTACTTTAGTATTTTCAGCCATTTCTTCAGAAAGTGTCCTTGTAAAATCGCCTAAACGTTTTGCAAGTTCAAAATATCGTATTGCATCTTTTTTTGCAATCATCTTAATCTCCATAGTCGGCGCTTTTTCAAACTGCTGCTCTGCACTTGCTTTTAATAAATTTGCAACGTGGCGCTCCTGGCTTGCTAGAATATATAAAGCCCGCCAAGTATCCTCCATATTCATCTCATCAACTGCAATAAATTGTAGAAGAAATGTAGTAGAACCATAGTATTTTGATGATTCGAATAAACGAGGATCGATAGTTAACGAATCGGATAGAACATTTAGACAAATATTACGCCGTCTGAAAAATTCACGTATAAGATCCAATAAATACATAAACTTTTGTCCCATCTGTTCGACCGCTCGTTCAGAATATGTACCACTACGTGTGAGTTCTTCCCCAATAAGTAATATCATAATATGCATAAGTAAATCATGTGTATAAAGAGTTGTTTGATCGAGTACCATAATTTTTATCAAAACTCCTAAAAACTGGTCGTAACGTTCTATACCTGGAAAAACAGGATCGAACATATTTTTATGTTTGCCGAACCATATAGCCTGTTCTGGATCTTCTAAATCCATTACAAATCTATCTATGTTTTTAGCCAGATAAAGTATTTCTTTGAGATATTGATGCATCATCGGAAACAGCTCGGCATATTCACGAGAAACGCGTTCGGCAGTTTGTAATAATTCAATCCTATTACGCACTAGATTTTTAGGCACTTCCCCTTTTACTAACGGCGATGATGGTGGTGGCAGCGGCGGTGGCAAAGGCGCCTCAGACATCCTCAATCCCTAATTTATCTTCTTAAAATAGAATGGCTGATATCTTTCAATTTAGCCCACAGAGTCTGATGGCGTGGATGGCGGCATATGCCGTGTTAGAGCCAGCAAGTTTCTATATTATTCCAAAAGTCGTTAAGGGACAAACAACCCAAGAATATTATTCAAAGTTTCCTTTTGCCATCCTGGCATTTGGCGATTTCATATACTCTACATTTTTGCTCCTTGTAGCCCAACAAGTTATAGCACTCGTCTTCAAACAAGCCCCACCCAAGTCCGTCATTCAGTGGCTCCTGCGTTTCGCCACCTTTACAGCCGTACAGTGGACGGGAGACTTATCATATTTCACACTTATCAGCAAACTCAAACCGACCACAAAATATATTGATTTTTTCCAGCGGTATGGCAAAGAGGCGACTCTGGGAGCCCCGATAGGTGATACGGTCTACGGGCTCGCATGGTTTATCCTCGCCCAACTCACCCTCAGTTATGCGCCCCTCTGGCTCCAAACTACCGCAATCACCTTATTTTTGTTCGGAACCCTAGTTGTTTCATATTAACTGTGAAAAATTGAGTTTCTGTCGATTCCATCGTCCAAACCCAACAATCGCCACGTATGTATCTTTGTATAAAAAACTACGCTCAAGGACAATATAGTCTTTCCACACCAACAACTATAGAAGAGTACACAAGCCCTATTACAAAAAAATGGCTACACGGGGATATTATCAATCCGGTAACACACGAGCTTCAGCACCGAAACTTAAAAGAGCATAAGACGATTGTGGGAATCATTGATTTCCTGAATCGTATTCGTATTGGTATGACACCACGAGGTGTTCCACTCTATAACTTCCATCCTTACGATCCTGTATATCCGACGATGGTAGTTGCGTCCAAATTGAAGCCCGACCAAAATATGGTGGCAATTGCTTCTTTAGAGCACTGGAACGATAAGCACCCTCGCGCTGGCATTCAGCATATCTTTGGACCAGTAGGCAACCAATCTGCTGAAACAGCTGCGCTATGTATGGGTATTAGCATTCCTAAAGATGTTAGAGAGTCCGAAGACGAGGACAATATTATAGCAAATCACATTCGTCATCACTCTAGCCAACCGTGGGACATTGTATTTAATATTGACCCACCGGGATGCGAGGATGTTGATGATGTAATGGGATGGCGCAGAACTACCCGCGGCACCGAGTTCTTCATTGGCATTGTAGATATCGCGGCGTGGGTACCTGAAGACTCGTGGCTAGATCAGGAAGCCAAACAAGCCGCACAAACCCTTTACATAGATGGAAAAGCAGTTGAGCCAATGTTTCCTACGTACTTGTCTACACAAAAGGCGTCGCTGCGCGCAGACGGGACAAAACGTCCAATTATAGCTCTTATATATCTTATTGAAGGTGACAAGGTTATAGAAACAGAATGGCAACTTCTTAACGTTGCGGTTACAAATGCTTACACGTACGAATCTGTGCTCACTAATCCGGCTATTTCTGAAGTTCTTCCTGCGCTTTTGAGCATTATTACTGAACAGCCACAGTCTACCGATCCCCACGTATGGGTGGAGGAGGCAATGATTCTATATAATGCCAGTGTCGCAAAGGTGCTTAAGGAAAGGCAAAAAGGTATATTACGCCGACATGCCGGTACACCGAATGAAGCGTATAAACTTCTTGCTGACAAAACCAATCTAAGAGAGCTGGCATTTCTAGGCGCTAATGCCGGTCAGTATATCCCTGCCAGCACTGATGACACAAACCACGCGGGACTTAATCTTACAACGTATTGCCACGCTACATCTCCGCTAAGACGTTACGCGGATGTTGTCAATCATCGTTGGCTGAAACACCTTGTGTTCGGATTTCAGGAGCCTCAAGTCACAATAATGGCAGAGCATCTCAATCACCGAGCCTATGTAATGAAACAATTTGAGCGTCTCATCTGGTTTCTACAACATCTTAACATGGATGGCTCAATTACAACTACAGAAGGTATTGTTATTATGTATGACACAGAGACAAAACGAGCAAAAATCTATGTACCGGCTTGGAAGCGAACAATCAGGGCGACGCATACTACAACAAAAGTGTATGAGCCCGGTCAAACTGTGTTAATACGAGCATTCTCCAATCTTAAAGCGACATCCATTCAGCAGCGGGTTGTCTGTACTATGAAATAGTTCTATTCTTTTTATTTGCTTAATCTAGGAATGACAAAAATAGGGCACGCAACCCGTAAATACAGACCCGCTGCCGCGTTCAAGGTAAAACTTACAAAGCGTAACGTGAAACGTATGCTAAATCGTAATGCGAATATTTTACCCACCCGTTATGGCTTAGCCCTCAAACGCTTAGCCCCGATGGTGTCAAAAGTCGAGCGCCTTGTAGAAAATGATGGTGATATTATTTCCGACTTACAAGCGGATTTATCTATTCACCTAGGCAAAATTCGTCAGTCATGCGAAAAGGCGTTAGAGAAGCATAAGACGGATGCAGTAATGAATAATAATAATATGATGGGAAATAGCAACAACAAGCCTAGCAATAATGTCAGCAACGCAAATATTAGGAAGTTACAACGTATGATAAATCGTAACGAGAAGAAGAAGCAAAAGAACGCAGGTGTCAACGATCTATTGGCAAGCTTTGGCTCGTTGAAATTCTAACTCTATTTTAGCAATATGCCTGAGACCGCGCAAACATATGCAAATATGCTAAAAATACAAGCGGCGCAACGTCAGGTGGGGCGTGTAAACAAATCAAAATCTCCTCTACCTGTAATAGTAGCACCAAAAACAGCACCACGAAATATAAATTTAAGCAATTTTACACCCGCGCAACACGCGCATCTGGCAGCAGTCGCAGCATCTATGCGAGCGAGAGAACCGACCGAACTAGAGAAATCGTATGCTGCGTTGAAAAAGGCAGAAAATACCGGTAAGAAACGGTCCCGCCGTCGTAGCACCCGCCGCCGTCATAGAACTCGCTCCCGAAAATAATATTAGTCTAAAATAAATATGCCTTCTACAGCATCATCTTACATTAGAATGTTAGAGATTCAGCGAGCAGCTGCGGTACAGAAGAGAAATAGTGCCAGAGTAGCCGAGTTAAATAGCCTGATAGCCGATGCGGAAGCGCGTGCTGCGAATCAACTTGCCGCGAATCAGGCGGCAGCACAGGCACAGGGATATCCGACTAGCAGAAAATCCCGTCGCACTCGTCGCACTCGTCGCACTCGTCGCAACCGCAAACACCGCCGCACAACGCGCCGCCGTACCTAAACCCAACCCCACCGACTAAAGTAGAAGGACGATGCCAATCTTTTGCGAACCATTAGCCTCCGAGACACTGCGTGCCCTGAACCAGGCAGTCAATGATCTCCCACCCGAACACCATTTACGTAAGGATAGCGACGCTGGCATTGTCAGCATTGTCTATGATAAGACAAAGGATGTTACCATTTTTCACGGCAAGTCCGGCTTCTATTTTCGCCGCGGACCCGTTGTAGACGCCATTAAAGCAGATATTAACAACGGTCGTGGTCTTATTTGTACCGCGTATGAACTCACAGATGCCGCAGCCGCTAACTCAGTCCTAAACAGCTTCGAAGAGAAGTTTGGTATTAAAAATGCGAAAAAAATAGATACT
>Ga0208107_1000090_pt1 | contig 11601 bp, 14 predicted proteins | sample CryBogCBE29Oct07_FD_184586 | JGI IMG/M metagenome (GOLD analysis project Ga0208107, IMG submission 184586) | Freshwater microbial communities from Crystal Bog, Wisconsin, USA - CBE29Oct07 (SPAdes) | ecosystem: Environmental > Aquatic > Freshwater > Lake | place: Crystal Bog, Wisconsin, USA...
GTGAGCGCCTCTTGGAAAAAGCCCAGCGACATCCGCGCAGCCCACATGCGGTCTTTCAGCCGGCGCCGCAAGGTCCTGAGCCGACGGCGTTCCTCGCCTTTGCTCAAATGGGCATAGTTAGGAAAGGTCTGACGCCAGACGTCAGCTGTCATCGGGCTTCCTGCAATCGTTTCCCGTATCTGCCAGGCACAAAGGGCTTCGGCTGCCTTCCAGCGCTTCTCAAAATCGGCCACTCCCGGAAACGCCAGCAGCGCCAGCAACCCGGCTCCGACCTCAAAATCTTCCATAGCGGCAAAGTCAAACAGCAAGATCCCTACGGGCTCCGGCGTGCCGTCAGAGAGCGAGCTCAGCCGCCTATTTTGGCGGCGACGTCAAATACACCAAACGCTACCAGTTCGGCCAGAAACTTGGTCAAATGTGCCGCCACCTCTTGCTGATGTCAGCAACACCGCACAACGGCAAGGAAGAAGATTTCCAGCTGTTCATGGCTCTCCTCGACGGTGATCGCTTCGAGGGGCGCTTTCGCGACGGCATCCACTATGCCGATACCGCCGATATGATGCGCCGGCTTACCAAGGAAGAGCTGCGCCGTTTTGATGGTCGTCCGCTGTTTCCCGAACGCCGCGCGTACACGGTCAAATATCAACTCTCGCCGAAGGAAGCCGCTCTTTATAGCGCCGTCACTGATTATGTCCGCACTGAGATGAACCGTGTGCAGCGGTTCGCAGAAGGCGACAACAAGAAGCGCAACAATGTCGGCTTTGCGCTGCAAATCCTGCAACGCCGCCTCGCTTCGTCACCCGCGGCGATCTATCAATCCTTGAAGCGCCGCCGCGAACGGCTGGAGAGCGAACTGGCTGAAGCCCGTCTCGCGGTTCATGGTCGGCAAACCGGTCTCGGCTGTCAATCAGCATTAAATATTGACCCTTTATCGGCGTTCAAAATTAACCCCTGTGAAGCGTGCTGGCATGCGCACTCGCCCCAGCTGAGCTGGTCGGGGTTGCTCGACGGAGCAAGTGTCGAGGCTTTCATCCAGCGGAGCCTCGCGCCAATCCGGGCGAGCCGTGAGGCCGCAAGACAGCTGTTGAAAGAAGCCAGATTATAGCTGTCGCCTATCTTTGTAACCTAGCCAAACCGAACGTTTTTGAGACGAAACATGAGAGGTCACAACGGGAACACCAGTGGCCTCGTTTCGTATCTTGAAACTGGTCTTGAAACATGAGTTTTATTATATCAGTCTTTCGACGAGAAATGAGAATCCTCGACATTGAAGAAGCGGCCGCGTTGACCATTCCGGATGCTAGCACGCGCAATAGCAATACCAAGATGAGGTTTGCCAGTGCCCGCGCCTCCGATGAGGACAGCGTTGCGCTAATTGGCGGGAAAGACGCCTGAGCCCAGATCACGCACCCGTGTTTCGTTAATGGGGGTGCCCGTAAAACCGACATCATCAATATCTTTACCTGTCCCCTCTCCCAGCCTGAGGCCGGTGTGCAGGCCGTTGGCTCAATCAGATAATAACTGCACATCTGCATGAACCGGCGATTGTAGGCTCGCGCTTCGCTCGCAGAGACAGGCACGCGCAAACATCATCCGGCTGTAACAAAGCCGGACATGTGCCACGTTCACAACAACAGTCGTGGTGTTGATGCGAACCGTTTCATGGCTCTAGTCAAACTGATACGCTCCCCCCCCCCGGAGCAAAAGAGAGCGGGATATAAGCTTGAGCCGTGATGGCACCACGGTACCCATTTCTTCGAATATTTGCGCACAGCATTATAACTGCCCTGAAAGCCAGTATCGCGATGGTGCTCGAATCGACGAACCAAAGTCAGTTGCTGACGGGAGGGCTTACCCTCATTGGCCAGCAGCAGCTCATCAAGATGAAGCTGCCAGGACTTAAGCGCTCGAAGGAGCTGGATCTCAGGCTCATATTTAAACTCGGTCGTATTGCTGCAAAGTATCTTGCGAACCGTATTGCGCGAGATGTGAAGCTCACGGCTGAGTTCTTTAATGGATCGTCCCCGAACAAAATGCTCCCGACGAATACGTGCAATGGTATCCACGCCCTTCATCCTCAATCCGCCCGCTCAATGACAAAGCAGGCACTTTAACGATAGTAAGGGGGGCAATATTTAAAGCCTATGACCCCATTAAGGGGTCAATTCTGCATGCCGATTCACAATTGGCGATATCTGCGATCATTAAACACCAAACGGATGCCAAAACTATCTCAGGAGTGCAGGATATGCGCCAGTCTAAACGCATGAGGCTCTAGGTTGGCAGTTTTGAACAAGACCGAGCCGGGCAAACCGAAGATGCTACACGCATGACAGAAGCACTTGCCCTTATTGTTTTCCTCCTGCCCCTCGCGTATTCGCCAGGGCCAGGAAACTCATTCTTTGCTGTCAACGGCGCGTTGTACGGTGTCCGAGCCATCGTGCCAGCGCTAATCGGTTATCATATCCCAACATTCATTGTGACCTTCGCCATTGGCTATGGCTTGTCTGTCAGCTTCCTAGCCGATCCAAAGGTCGGTTTGGTACTCAAAATTTTGAGCTCCGCCTACATGTTCTGGATCGCATTTCTTTGCCTTAGAGCGGCCATGAGCAAGGCAACGAGAGATGGCGATGGGATTTCGAAGAAGGTCGCGCCTCCATCGTTCGTTATGGGCGCAATATTAATGCTCTCCAACCCGAAAGGTTATGCCATCATAGCTGCGATGCTTTCTGGCTTTCTTGGCAAAGACACTTCTCTCCTACATCTGTTCTTTATCACCGCAATTTTCACGCTGAACAATATGGTCGCGTTCCTGGCGTGGGCATTTGCTGGGAGAGGTTTGACCAAACTTCTGAACGGCAGAATTTCGTATTTGATTTACGGAGTATCATTCCTCGCCGTAGGTCTTTGGATGCTCCTACGCTGATTGACAGGATGGTTATGATGGAAGTTGAAATGCTCGATTTGCTTGGCATCGGGTTTGGTCCTGCCGGCATTGCGCTAGAGCGTCGATCCTTTGCGGGCGGCCGGTTGGCCCATATTTCTACACGAGCTATCTGGGGTCTAGGTTGGCCCTTGAGGGGTTGCGCATTGGACATAGAGAGCCGGCTGAATTCTCCCAAATGCTGTCTGCAGGACGCTGGCAAAGCCCTTACGGAGTGTTACAGTTTGCTTCGGTCGGGAGGTCCGTTGGGATGCACTGGCGGCTCTATAGAGTGTGCAGCAGATAGTGAACCTGCCGTCCTTAGCGCCGCTTGCGCGACAGGCGCAAAACAGACGTGGCTGTTACGACTCATCCTCCGATTAGCGCCCTGAATCGGGTCGGCGACGTGCCCACAAATTTCTTAAATACCTTCGTCATGTGACTTTGGTCAGTGAATCCGTTTTCAAGTGCAAGATTCACCAAGCTATGATGCTCCAATATCCCAGCTTTCACATTCTCCACGCGCAACATAAGTTGATATTGGTGCGGCGGGATTCCAAATGCCTTCTTAAAGCCCTTTATGAGATTTAATGGCTTGACGCCAACCGAACTCGCAAGCATGTTTGTATCAAGATTCTCGTGAAAACTGGCATCGATAATAGACTTGGCCTTTACAATGTCGGCTCTGCAGCGCTTGTCTTTTCTAAATCCCGAGGCGTGTCTCGAGAAAAGATCGGATAAGGCTACAGTGAATTCGACCGTCCCCGGGTCATTCAATCCTGCGGTTCGCCAACGCTGTAGATGTTTCATACCGGCGAGAATCGGGTGGACCAAAGAGGGTTCGGATACAAATGGCTTTTCAAAAAGATATGGCGATTTCCGCCTGCCTTCGATCCCTATAAGCCCATGCACGAAGTCGATATCCAGGTACATGATGCTGTATGACGAGCCGCCGTCGGTTACAGTAAAGCCATCATGGATTTCTCCCGGGGAGATGCAAACTATATCTCCTTCCTTGCCAATATGATTCGCACCCCTGTAGAACATTTTCTCCACCCCACCGATCAGGATTCCGACTGAGTAGCAATCATGATAGTGTCTATTAAATGAGAAATTTCTAATATGGCCGGATAACACAGATGCCACCTCCGTTCTGTAGATTATCCTTGGTAATGGGTGACTTATTCCAAAGGACATGAAGCGCACTCCTTTTCACTGGACACGTCGGTTCGTTTGATTTTGCTCTAATGAACTGCCGAGGGAAAGCAATCTTGAGTGCGGAATGGGAATGGAAGAGCTGGCTCGGTTTGTTTGAACAGTTTCGGGTTTTTTTAAGTGGATTCCTGCCTCGGTCAGGCCGCCATCGGGATTGGTAGCTGCGCGGTAAAATAGGCCTCATCTGGCGTCTGCCGGTCAAGGCTCGAATGAGGTCGACGGGTGTTGTAGAAGCCGTCGATGTATCGGCTAAGCGAAGCGCGCGCTTCCGGGACGTTGTCATTGGCCCCCAGGTAGACCTCCTCATATTTGATGGTTCGCCAGAGCCGCTCGATGAACACGTTATTCTGCACGCGATTTTCCAGCCCCCTGGACTTGTTTGGAAAATCGAATTCCCTTCAAAGCTCCCATGCATCAGCATCCGGGCGGTTTGGTATGATTCCTTCATTCATTACCTCAACAGGAATCCAAGAATAGCAGGACAGCGGTCTATCCGAACAAATTATTCGGTATCCTCGCCTTCTGCAATTCGGTCGGCGGCTGCGCCCGGGGCAGAGTCGCATTGGTCAATTTGAAGAAGAGAACGCCGCACCCGTTCGGCATTATAGGGTATGCAGCCCTAGCAAACTCACAAAGCATGTGGGACACGTCACCCAGTGAGGCCGGGTGGGTTGTGTCAGAAAGATACTCTTCGATACAAGCCTGGAAGTGCAAAATATCCTCGGCCGCCTGCCGCAAGTGGAACCTCTCCAAGGTAAAGCTCTTATGAATTCGCGAACGTCCGATTTCGGATATCCGTCGAGCTTCGAAGGACACGGTCATTGGACGATCTCTCCAAGCGTCGCTGAGTTGGGTCGTCATTACTCGAAGGTTTCCAACGCTGGACCGACCCACTCCGCAGCCCAACGACGACATCGTCTGCGTTACGGCCAAAGCTGAAGCTGTTGACTACATCTTCTGTCGAGAATCTCGCCACCGGCTCAGATGAACCAATGTTGTAGAGGACAAGTGCCCCGCTTTCGTCGGCACGCGCCGCAATCCAATCACCGTCGGGGGCAATTTCAATCGATTGCACCCGGTCAGGCAAACGCCATGACGTTACTTTGCGAGTCTTGATGTCCGCGAAAGTAAGCGTGGCGTCGTCCGACAGACCCAGCACGAAGGCCCCGCCAGGTGAAACGGACAGCGCACTCGCAGATTTCGCCGACCAGGGTCGTGCGAACAACACCTTCTCAGGATCCGTGGCGGGAGCGGCTCGCAGAACGCCGTCGCTGGAACTCGTCCAGATTATGTCTTGCCCGGGCTCGAAAGTCGCTGCGGTCGTCTCCTTCGCTCATTCCAAGGCGGCAGGATTGGCGGCGGCACTTGGACCATCAGTCAACGGTCCAACCAGTTTGGGAGGCGAGTCCCCGAGAGTACAAAGGCACCTGATGGAGAGATTTCTACGGCGACGAGCCCGGCGGGGAGCTGCACGGCGCTGCTGAAGTAGGGGGTTCCCAAAACGTCGCTTAGGGCTGCGGTAACGAGGCCATTCGAGGTGCCGCCTTGTTCCCGATCTATCAAATAGGCTTGACGCGCAAGACGGACAGCGCGCTCGTCATGGCGCTCATAGGAAATAGAGCGGGGCGCCACCGCGGCGAGGGATGGCGTAAGCGCTTCTTGAGCAGAGGCAACTGCTTCATTGCGTTGCCACCAGGCAATACCCGCCAGGAGAGTCGTTGCGATAGCAGCAAAAATGGCGAGTGCAAAACGAATCTGGTAGTTTCTCCGCTCGTTCGCGGTAGACGTGAGCAGGAATAGATTGACATTTGTGCTCACAAATTCGGGGTCGGTTGCCGCAACAGTCTGGGCTCTGGCAAGTCATCGCCGCTGAAAAGATATATTCTACTCTGCACTTATTCGAACTCTATCAATCGCCTTGCAACCCGATATGATTCAATTAAAGTGAATGACGCTCCGCAGGGTACACTTTTAAGGAAAAATCCCATGGCCAGCAATCTGTCCGATTCCGCCCGCCAGATAATCCAACGGTGCTTTGAGGGGCAGCCTGTCATGGTTTTGGGGAGCGGGGCGTCTGTTCCCCATGGTCTACCGACCATGAAGGATCTGTCAGAGTATTTAAAAGCAAATGTCCAACCCGTTCCAGCCGAACAGAATATCTGGAAAAACATAGTCGCCAAATTGGAGAGTGGCGAAGATGTTGAAGCTGTGCTTGATGCCGTGCAGAGAGACAGTGATCTCCTGCAAAAAATAGTCGAGTCGACCTGGGTCCTAATCGAGGCGAAAGACCGGGATGTCTTTGAGAACAATCAGGGTTCAGCGACCTCAAAGATTTTGTTTCGGCTTGCTGAGACCAGCGGTCGCCGCGTGGATGTTGTCACCACGAATTATGACCGGCTGGCCGAATACGCTGCGGAACATGCGGGTCTGCTGTGGTTCGACGGATTCGGGCCCGGGTTTCGCCGGTCGCTTTGGAGTGACGGGATTCCGGTCATCAGGCGATCGATGGCGTCTGGCGTACCGGCTGAGCCGACCGTTGCCATCTGGAAGGTGCATGGATCCCTGGATTGGTTCGAAGATCCTCAGGGCAACATCGTGTCCATTCCACTTCGAACGGCCATTCCGTCCAGATCGTTGCCGCTCATCATCACCCCCGGGCGGTCCAAATTCGAGCGCACTCATTCCGAGCCCTTTCGCTCGATCGTGGCGGAAGCAGATGCAGCCATGAAGCGGGCGGGCGGAGCGATCTGCATCGGCTATGGGTTCAACGACACCCACGTCCAGGAAAAGTTGAAGGCCCGCCGAAGTTCTCAGAGCTTTGTCTTTGTCGTCGTCGCCCGGTCCCTGACACCGGCGACAAAGCGCTTTCTGTTCGAAGAGACGTGCAAGAACTTCGTGGCGATTGAGTCGATCAAAGATGCAAATGGGAATGTGTCAACAACAGAATGCTGTGTCTATACCGCCGACGCGCCCGCGGGCGAACGGACCAAGGGCCTACTTTGGCACCCCGAAGCCTTTGCGTCAGAGGTGCTTTGATGGCCGATCCTGTCTTTATACTTCCGGACCAGGAGCGCCTCGGCACCGTCGATACGGTCGATACGGCTTCCGTCATCGTTCGTATCCACGAGAAAGACAAAACGCGACGTATCACCGTCAATCGGCTGGTCGCCATTGAAAGCAGCCGCCCCGGCCAGAAGTTGATCGGGCTCGTGCAACGCATCACATGCGCCGAGGACGACGACGGTCACACCACGGAACCGATCAGCTCTGCCTTGCCGCTGGAGCGGGATTCAGCCCGGATTTCGCTCATCGGTACCTATATTCCCCGGCTGCGGAGCGCCCGCCATGTCTTCCGGCGTTCCCTCGATATCGTCCCCGAGATCGGCGCCGTGTGCTGGCCGATCGAGGGCGAAAACCTGACCCGTTTCATGCGTGTCCTGGCGCGCATCGACAGCTCGACAGGCTCGAGCCTCTCTCTCGGGACCTATTCACTCGATGACCGCGCGGAAGCCTATGTCGACGGCGACAAGCTGTTTCAGCGTCATGCGGCCATCGTCGGCTCGACGGGCTCGGGCAAGAGCTGGACGGTGGCGCGGATTCTGGAACAGGCGGCGAGCTTGCCTAACGGCAATGCGATCGTGTTCGATATTCACGGTGAATATGGCTCGCTGGTCGATGATGGCATCCGTCATTTCCGCATCGCCGGGCCGGCGGACACGGGGGCGGACAAGTCAATCGACGATGGTGTGCTGCATCTGCCGTTCTGGTTGCTCGGCTATGAGGCCATCATTGCGTTGTTTGTTGATCGAAGCGACCAGAACGCTCCCAATCAGGCCATGATTTTCACGCGGGAGATCAAAGCTCAGCGCGAGCGTTCTGTTGAGCTTGCCCTTGGAGCAGACGCCGCAAATTCTGTCATAATCGACAGCCCGATACCTTTCAAGGTCTCAGACCTACTTTCACGGCTTGAGCAATTGAACAGCGAGCGAGTTCCAGGCAGCACGTCGGGCGGAAAAGCCGGTGACTTCAACGGAAAGCTCTCCCGCGCCATCGCCCGCCTTGAAGCCAAGATCGATGATCGTCGGCTGGGATTTCTATTTGCGCCGCCCGACGCGACCTCCGACTTGAACTGGCTGACGAAACTCGTCTCCGCCCTGATGGCACCCCGCGCCGCCCAGCCCGGCCGGCGCGGCGGCATCAAGATTATCGACTTCCAGGAAGTCCCCTCCGACATCCTGCCACTGATGGTCTCGCTGGTCGCCAGTCTGGTCTTCACCGTGCAGCAATGGCAGCTGAAAGGCGATCTACACCCGATAGCGATCATTTGCGACGAAGCGCACCTCTATGTTCCCGATGATCGTTTGGGCGGTGCCGACCAGGTCTCGGTCGGCATCTTCGAACGCATTGCAAAGGAGGGCCGAAAATACGGGACCGGCCTTGTCATCGTCAGCCAGCGCCCATCGGAGGTGAACCGCACTGTGCTGTCGCAATGCGCGAATCTGATTTCCATGCGGCTGACCAACGCGGAGGATCAGTCGGTCGTGCGTCGTCTCCTGCCGGATAGTCTCGGTGGCTTTGGCGACATATTGCCCACGCTCGATATCGGCGAAGCGCTCGTCGTCGGTGATGCCAGCCTGTTGCCCATGCGTGTCCGGGTCAGCGAGCCAAAGCTGAAGCCGACGAGCGGATCGATCGATTTTTGGACTAGATGGGGAGATGCTGGATCCGCCGTACTAGATCTCGGGCAGGCTGTCGAAGCCTGGAGGCGGCAAAGCATCGCTTCATGATTTTCTTTCCGGCTGGTCTGAAACAGAATCTTCTTGCGCAAAGCCTTACCAGTACTCCGAGGAAATGGTCGTCAACAATGCAGACCGATCACATTCAGCGTTTTCGGTTTCACGGCATCCGCAAGCTCAATTGGGCCGAGCGGCCACATGGCCTCGACTATCTCACGCATATGGCCGAGGCAGGGCTTGATGATTGGATCGAGCCCGGTCCGCTCATGATCGTGATCGGGCCGAACGGCGGGGGCAAGACCACGGTTATTGACCTGTTGCGCGGACTGACCGATGCCACGATCTGGCCGACGCTGCCGCGCGAGAATTATGGCGGAGAGGATTTCTCCGGGTTCGATATCGAAGGCGGAGCCTTCACCCTCAGCGCCCGCTTCTCGAAATACACGCTGGACGCTGCTGCCACTTTCGACTTTTTCACCGCATTTGCGATGGCCGATGGCTCTCTTGGCCCGTCCTATTTCGAGGCCCTGCTGCCGAAATATCGGGAAGCCGGCACTTCGTTCGCGGAACTCGAGGCGTTCCTGAGTGCCGCGATCCCGTTGGAGATCCGCTATCGTCCGGCGACTGGTGCTCACCCCGCCGACGAACTCGATGACAGCGCTCTCGTCGATCTCCTCAACGAGTTGAGCCCGCAGTTTCCGTCCGTCATGGCGAACCCGCAGGTCTTGCCGTTCCGCCTGTTCGAGGGCGCAGCGAAGGGACCGGGGCGCATCGGAGTGATGTTCAAGGAAGATGTCGGCCAGCACATCTTCGTGCACAGGACGATGCTGCCGGCCGGCTGGTTGCAACTCGCATCGGTGCTGGCGTTCCTGCGCGGATGCCCTTCGGGCGCGCTGATCCTGCTCGATGAACCCGACCGCCACCTGCACCCAAGCTTGCAGCGGACGATGCTGGAGGTCTTAGCGCGCGAAGGAAGTGCGATCAGAGCACAGATTGTCGTGGCAACCCATTCCTCTGTCCTGATCAATCCAGAGCTTTGCCGCAACAATTCCGCAAGTGTCATCAGCGTCTCTCGCGGTCGCTGCGAGATATTGACCCCATCGCGTCAAATCCTCGACGATCTTGGTGTCACGTCAGGTGATCTAGCGCAGGCCAACGGCGTGATCTGGGTGGAAGGGCCGAGTGATCGGATCTACATCAAGGCCTGGATCGATGCCTTGCGCCGACATACCGGCAAGCCGCCACTGATTGAGCGGGTCCATTATACTTTCGTCAGCTATGGCGGGGCACTGTTGAAGCATCTGACGCTTAGCGATGATGCACCTGACAAGATGTCCGTCAGATCCATCAACCGCAATGCTTTTGTGATCATCGACGGCGATATGACGCTCAATCCCGATGCGCGACTTTCGGCCGAAAAGCGGCGCATACTCGAAGAAGCGCGCCGGATTTCCGCCGATACCGCCATCTGGATTACGGAGCGCTATACAATCGAGGCCTATCTGCCGTCGGCATGGCAGTTGACGGAGCATCATATTGAACATGACGCGGATGGCAGGATCCGGGTGAAAGGGATCTCAAAGATCGAACTTGCGGCCGCCTTCGCAGGCACCGGGTTCGATTGGGACGCGCTCGAACCCGCCAACTCCGACCTCGGCAGCCGTATAACCGCGCTCGTCGCCGCAATCGAGGCATGGCAAAGCCCGAACGAAGCCATCGAGCCCAACTATCTGCCGCCGTTTCTGATAGACGGCTAATGTCAGACAGAAGGCTCGCGGCAAGCCGTGTATGCTCCTCAAATTGCAACAAGAATTCGTTTTCGTTTTTGAATTTCGGTGCATTTCATGCCCAAAAATCCAGACTTTGAAATCGAGCAGGTCCAAGCGTATATGGATTACGGGGCTAAAAATACGACTGATCTTGAGAAGACAGCAGACTCACATTTTTTTCCAGTACTTCCGAAAATTTTTTTCTATCACTCATATGAAGTCTGGCGTGACATTATCTTCAACGATTTGTCGGTTCCATTTGATTGTGTTGACGTTCTTGGTGATCGACCGCGGATCCTCGTCCATTTTACCTCAACCAGAGCACAAATCAGCGCATTGCCACCCTTCTCATTGAAGTGGGGTGAGGATGAGACCAAGTGTAAACATCCACGCCTGATGACCGTTCAGAATCGGCCCAATGACGAAACGATTAGAGACCTGTTGGAGCGTCGAACTCATTGGGTTTCGGTCCTAGATTTCAATAGTCTCAAATGATTTGCTCACGAAGGATTCGAGAGGCAGAAGCAGCATCAGCAATCAATCGCTGTAAAACTGGTTCAAGATCTGATTGAAAGTTTAGCCACTGAGATCGCACGCGAAAAAATATTGCTTGACCAGCTTGAGTGGCGCGATATCGAGAGGCTTGTCGGCGTTTTTATCAGCGGGCTAGGCTATCGTTGCATAGTAACACCGCCAGCGAACGATGGTGGACGAGATATAGTTGTTTGGGAAATTACCAACAACGATGTCGCTTGGTATAATATCGAAATAAAGCACTGGCGGAACCGTAGCGCGGATAGCAAGTCTGTCGTCTACTTTTTGGAAACGGCACTGAGAGAAGGCCGTCGAGGTGCTTTCCTAATTTCCACCGGCGGCGTCGGGCCGGCGGCACTCAAAGCGCGCTCGGTGGTCCATGACGATTTCGTACGACTTGCCGGAGCGGCGAAGATTGTCACCA
>Ga0208107_1000095_pt1 | contig 11382 bp, 13 predicted proteins | sample CryBogCBE29Oct07_FD_184586 | JGI IMG/M metagenome (GOLD analysis project Ga0208107, IMG submission 184586) | Freshwater microbial communities from Crystal Bog, Wisconsin, USA - CBE29Oct07 (SPAdes) | ecosystem: Environmental > Aquatic > Freshwater > Lake | place: Crystal Bog, Wisconsin, USA...
CTAATAAGGAGTAAGGACCAATGGCTGTTAATCTCTCTGCCATTAAAGACCTCCTCCTTCCGGGCCTCCGGGGGGTTGAGGGTAAATATGAGATGATCCCATCTCAATACGACAAGATTTTCACGAAGCATGATTCCAAAATGGCGCTTGAGCGCACTGCGGAAATGCGCTTCTTGGGTCTTGCTCAGTTAAAGACTGAAGGCGGCCAGACCGCTTTCGATAACTCGGCTGGTGAGCGTTTCATTTACAACCAAGAGCACGTTGAAATTGCTCTCGGTTACGCAATCACCCGTAAGGCAATTGACGATAACCTGTATAAGACACAGTTTATGCCGTCAAACCTCGGCCTTATTGAGTCGTTCCAGCAGACTAAAGAAATCTACGGCGCCAACGTGCTCAACACGGCAACGACGTATAATGCTTCAGTCGGCGGCGACGGCCAGCCACTCTGCTCTCCTTCGCATCCGATTGACGGTGGCACAGTTTCTAATACGCCATCTGTTCAAGTCGACCTTAACGAAGCTACGCTGCTCAACGGCATGATCTCTATCCGCACGAACTTCAAAGACCAAGCCGGTCTGAAGGTGTTTGCGCGTGGTCGTCGTCTCGTTGTTCCGCCGCAGCTTGAGCCTGTTGCTATCCGTCTTACAAAGACAGAATTGCGCCCAGGCACGGCAGACAACGACGTCAATGCCATCATGATGACCGCGGGCGGCTTGCCTGAAGGTTATTTCGTCAACGACTTCTTGACCTCGCCTTACTCTTGGTTCTTGCTGACGAACATTGACGGCTTGAGCTACATGGAGCGTGTTCGTTTCGAGACCGACATGCAGGTAGATTTCGTTACAGACAACTTGCTTGTCAAAGGATACGAGCGGTATAGCTTCTCGTATTACAACTGGCGTGCAATTTGGGGCTCGTTCCCAACGTCTTAATCGGCAAACGAGGGGAGCCATTTGCTCCCCTCACAACTTTGAAGGAGAGACCTCATGGGTCAAACAAACTTCACTGGGCCGGTTACATCGGGCGACCTACAGCAGGGCCAAACCAACGGTCCTAATATAGGTTTCGCAAGACTTGCTCAGTCAGTCGCACTTACGCAAAATGGCGCTACTGCCGTTTCTGCAACGCTATATATACCTGCTGGCTCTCAGATCGTGTCGTTTGACATTGACGTTCTGACTGCATTTAACTCTGGCACTTCTGCGACGTTGTCTATCGGCACATCTGCCGCCGCGACAACTTATGTTAGCGGTGTTGACGTTAAAGCTGCCACGGGTCGTATTGCGCCGACATACACGGCGGCACAGCTTGCCGCTATGTCAAATCAAACAGTGCTTGGTGTTGCCGCTCCAACGGTTGCCCCCGTTGTTGTGACGATTACGCCTGTTGGAACCGCCGCTACTGCTGGTTATGTTAATGTTACCGTTAACTATATCCAGCTAACGTCTTCTAACTAATAGGAGCCCACGATGGGTTACGTTGTTAAAGATCCAAAGTCCAAAGGCAATTTTGGCGCTGGTGAAACTGTCCGTCGTGCTGAAGAAGGCACCGACGGATTCAAAAAGGGCGGCAGCTGCATGAAGAAGGGTGGAAAAGCTAAAAAGCCTGCCCGCGCTTCTGGTGGTGGCGTTCTTTCTTCTGCCGCTAAGGGTGAGCCTCGCGGTAAAACTGCTCACTACTGAGAAATGAGCGGGGCGCAAGCCCCGCTTTCCTTCTCTCAGGATTTTTTTATGGCAAGATGTTATAAAATCCCAAATTGGGACGGGAAATGTGTCTCATGCGGAGAAAGCTCTAATGTCGTTTCTTTTGGGAAGGGCAAAGCTGGAACTTGCAACAAATGTTATAAAGCTGATTGGAGCAAGGATAATTCTTTAAAAATAAGATGCCAAAGACTTTATGGGAATGCTCAAAAACGAGCAAAAAAAATGGGATGGCCTGCTCCAGATTTTACATCGTCGTGGATAGAAAAAAAGATATTGAATGGAGTTTGCGAAGCAACCGGAATATCATTTGACCTTGATACAAGAATTACGGATATACATGCGTCAAATCCTTGGGTTCCTTCAATAGACAGGATAGATAGTTCTTTGCCGTATATTAAATCTAATGTCCAAATAGTTGTTTATATGTATAATGTTTGTAAGGGAGAATTTACTCACGAAGATGTAATAAAATTTGCAAAAATGCTTTCAAGGGAGGAGAAAAATGTCATTTAAAACTCCCGCTTGGTCTAGGTCTGCTGGACAGTCGAAATCTGGTGGCCTTAACGCCAAGGGTCGTGCATCCGCTAAGGCTGAAGGCCATAATTTAAAGCCGCCAGTTTCTAAAGAACAAGCATCTAAAAGTCCTAAAGCCGCTGAGCGTAGAGATAATTTTCGGGCCCGTATGTGCGGGATGAAAAAAAGATTAACTTCTGCTAAAACGGCTCATGACCCTAATAGCAGAATAAATTTAGCTTTGAAAAAATGGGATGTTAAATGTTAGCTTGCACGCGATGCAAGATTGAAAAGCCTGAGACGGCAAAATTCTTTCCTCTTCATAATAAGAAGAAGAATGGATTAGATAGCTGGTGCAGAGATTGCAGAAATTCTTATAGAAGCGGGATTAGGCGCGGTATTTATAGAGATATGATTGAAGACAAAGATTTAGCTTATTTAATTGAAACAACCCATAATTGCACAATATGCGGAGATATGTCTAACCTAGTAGTGGATCATGACCATAAAACAAATAAAATTAGAGGGATGCTTTGTAATAGATGCAATCAGGGATTGGGCCAATTTAAAGACGACCCTGAATTGTTAGAATATGCTAAAATATATTTACTGGCTTCTAATGGGGATGCAGAAGCTGATTTATACATAGAGAAATATGGCAATGATTTTGTTTGTGAGGAAACATCAAATGTCTAAGCCATTTTGGGAAAAATATGCACCTAAAGACGCAAAGCATAAGGCTTTAAACTCAAAAGGTGTTAAGATGGCCAAAGCAAGAGCTAGGGCCGCTGGTCGTCCTTATCCAAATTTAGTAGATAATGTCGCTGCAGCGCGTGCCGGACACACAAAAGGAAAACACTGATGCGTCCTATTACAGTTACTGTTTCTGACGCCTCTGGCGGCGCTAAATCAAGTGACCTTATTCGTTTTGACGACTGGGCTCCCGCGCCCGTATCAATCCAAGTAAATGTTACAGGGACAGTCAATTATACGGTTCAGACGTCTATGGATGACCCCAATAGTGCGACAAATCCTGTCGCCTTGGCGTCAATGACGTGGCTGTCTTCTTCTGACACAAATGTCGTTGGTGCAAGCGCCTCAAGGTCTAGTTATTTTAACCAGGCTCCTGTATTTGCTCGCGTTTTATTAAACAGCGGAAACGGATCTGTAACGGCCACGTTCTTGCAACTGAGCAACGGCCCGATTTAATAAGGGGGCCCCGTGGCAACCAGCGGAACATATGCGTTCAACCCATCTCTGGGCGAGGTTGTCCCTTACGCTTATCAGCTGATTGGGATACGCCCTAGCGCGTTATTGCAAGAACACATGGAGGCGGCCCGCATGGCCACCAACATGATGTTTATGCGATGGTCAAACCAAGGCGTTAATCTTTGGGAAGTTCAGTTGGGCAGCATTGCGCTGGTTCAGGGACAGACGCAATATTCAATACCTTCTAGCTCAGTTGTTATTTTAGATGCTTATATTCGCGTCACGTCTGGCACGACAAATACTGACAGATTAATTCTACCAATTTCACGGTCTGAATATTCAAGCTATCCAAATAAGGCGCAACAGGGCTTTCCAACTGTATATTGGATGGACAGGTTATTAAGCCCAAGCGTATATTTATGGCCGGTGCCTGACGGCAATGAAACGTCTTTTAATTATTATTATATTAATCAAATACAGGATACGAATTTAACTGGCGCTCAAACAATGGACATCCCATCCATTTGGCTTGAGGCTATGGTTTATGGCCTTTCTTATCGTCTTGCTCAAATATGGGCTCCAGAAAAGGCGGTAATGATTAAGCAGATGTCTGACGAGTCTTACGATATTGCGTCTCGTCAAAACGTCGAAGTTGCCCAACAATATATTTCCCCTACAATTGCTGGTTATTTTAACTCGTAAGGATGGGATAATTGGCTTACGCATCAAAAGCCGGACGAGCCAGAGTATCCTCGCGTAACCCACAGGCGCAGGCCGTCTGTGATCGATGTGGCATATGGACTAATCACACTAGGCTACAGTGGCAATATGACTGGCGTGGCGCGTCTTTAGCGAATATCCGTATTCTTGTGTGTGATGAGTGTTTAGATGAGCCACAACAACAGCTTCGCGCCATAGTTGTCCCGGCAGACCCTGTTCCAATTACGCAGCCGCGCACTGAGCCATATTTTAATGATGAAGTCGATTACCGCATTACTCAAGGCAATACAATTGATCCAGTTACGGGCATTCCCGTTATAGGCGGCGCGACAAGAATTACTCAAAATAATAATTATCGCGTTACGCAGCAAACTGGTGAAGCGCCTAGTGGATTAAATCAGCTCCCAGGAACAGATTGGAATGCTCCAGCCGTAATTTATAATAATACGGAGATTGGACTACCTTACGACAATACGTCTGTTCCATTTACCGGCCCATTGTCTCCACCATATAACTTTATTGTTCAGTGGAACAATCAGTGGTTCTTTGGTATAAGAACAGGATCATATTGGACGAACAATGTTGGTGCGTTCGTTAATTGGTCTACAACGATTTTATAAGAGGAAATAATGGCCGTTCCTTATACTTTTGGAAATACGCCTGGCGGCCAAAGCATTCCTTTAACGGAATTAGACCAAAATTTTGCATATATTGAATCACAAATTGGCTCTGGAGCAGGGGCAACGGGTCCAACGGGGCCAACTGGGGCGGCATCAACAGTTGTTGGCCCAACAGGACCAACCGGAGCGTCTGGTCCTGCTGGTTTTGGTATTACATATAAGGGGAGTGTCGCCACTGTTGGGGCCCTCCCGGCAACTGGGAATACTGTTGGCGATGCTTATATTGTTGCGTCAAATTATCATTTATATATTTGGAACGGTTCTTCTTGGATAGACAACGGACCAGCCGTTACTGCTATTACAGGCCCAACAGGCGCAACTGGACCAACAGGTGTAACAGGCCCGGCAGGCGCAACTGGACCAACAGGCTTAACTGGACCAACAGGTGTAACAGGCGCAACTGGACCAACAGGTGTAACAGGCGCAACTGGACCAACAGGTGTAACAGGCGCAAAAGGCCCAACTGGACCAACAGGCCCAACTGGACCAACAGGCCCTACAGGATCTGGCATCTATACAGAATCTACGTCTCCACCAACAAGCCCCGCTCCGGTTAATGGAGACCGATGGTTTGATACTTCTACAGGATATCAATATACCTATTTAACGGACGCGGGTGGGTCGCAGTGGGTTGAAGTTGGGACCACATCTACCGTTGGCCCCACGGGCGGTATAGGCCCCACAGGCCCCACTGGCTCCATTGGTCCAACTGGACCTGCTAGTGGCCCTACGGGGCCTACTGGGTCCGGCGCTACTGGACCCACAGGGCCGACTGGTATTGCTGGCCCAACTGGCTCAACTGGCTTAACTGGCTCAACTGGCCCTACAGGAACTGGACCAACAGGTGTAACTGGACCAACAGGTGTAACAGGCCCTACTGGCCCTACAGGAACTGGGCCAACGGGACCAACAGGTGTAACTGGACCAACAGGTGTAACTGGACCAACAGGTGTAACAGGCCCAACTGGATCAACACCTACTGGGGTGGGGTTGCTTGCGTCAAGTCAAACATGGACGGGGTATAATACTTTCTCGACAGGCGTAATTTATGGAACAAGTTCTTCGGCTTATATTTATCTTGATACCTCGCAATTACAATATAACACCGGGGGAACCTCAGCATTCTATGTGACAAATTCTGGTAATTTGACGATTTCTGGTTCTACAGCCACTAAGGCGTCTGGAACAACTTGGGCAAATCCTTCCGACGAAAAATTGAAAAAGAATGTCGCTGATTACACTAAGGGTCTAAAGGAATTACAAACATTACGCGCAGTTTCTTATCAGTATAATGGATTATATGGAACGCCTAGCGATGATAAGACTTGTGTAGGATTTATCGCGCAGGAAGTTCAAAAATCAGATTTTCCAGAAATAGTCGTGCCATATCAATATACGTCTGATAAGGACAATCCTAACACTTCTGTTGAGCTTTTGTCTCTCGACCAATCCGACCTTATAATTGCGCTTGTTAACGCGGTCAAAGAGCTTGGTGCCCGCGTAACGGCCTTGGAAAGTAAGTAGGTTAAAGCGATATGGCCATTAATTTTCCAACAAGCCCGACAGTTGGTCAGACTTACACATATTCTGGACGGTCTTATCAATGGAACGGCAATGGGTGGCAGGCGTATCCTCCTCCGCAAATTGTTGGCCCGACTGGGCCCGCAGGAGCCGGTAATGTTTCTACAGAATCCTTAACAATTTCTGTAGCAAATACTTTTCCAGCCTTGAGCCATTCTTATAATAATTCTGGTCTTTTCCAACTTATCGTAAATGGACAGATTTTTGTTCCAGCGGGTTCTTCTCCAGCCTTTTCGATAAGCGGAACGTCCATAACATGGCTTTCGTCAATTTTTAGTGTAAATCCCGGCGATACTGTATTCGCCATGTATACCTACTGAGGGTGACATGATTAAACAGATAGGCGCACTTGCTTTCACGATACTTTCTACTGGGGCAATTGCTGCACCGAGTCCAACGCAGATTGGAACAACGAAAACATCTAACCCATATCCAGTGTCCATTTTATACAATGGAAATTGGTATCCTATGGGTTCTATTAATACCACTGCCGGAAACTTTATTTCTGCCGTCGCAAATGGCGGGACGGGTCTTTCGTCTGGAACGGCTAATGGCATCCCATATTTTGCTACGTCTAGCACAATGTCATCGACATCCGCAGGCGCGGCTAATACCTTATTAACGGGTAACGGATCAAGTTCGGCCCCAACCTTTAATTCTCTTACCAGTGTTTTAGACTCGGCATTTTCATCAACGCAAGGATCAATTCTTTACCGTGGTTCGTCGGGGTGGGCGGCGCTTTCGCCAGGAACTTCCGGGTATGTTCTTACGTCAAACGGTTCTGGTGCAAATCCTTCTTGGGCCGCAGGTGGTGGTGGTGGATCTTCAACGCCTCTTAATCCTGGTGGGAGACTGACTTTAACGGCAAGCACTCCATATATGATATGTAGTGCAGGCTCTTCAGGGTGCGTAGGTTACTCAGCCCAATCTACAGTATATTATGCTCCCTATATTGGACAATATGTTCCAATTTATAACGGGTCTTCTTTCGACAGTGTTCAATTTACCTCTAGCTCAACTGATACTGTTGGGCTTTCTTTAACATTAAGTTCAAGTTGGTCTGCAAATACGACATACGACGTGTATGTCACTAAGAATGGCGGATCAACGGTTCTTTGCACATCTCCTTGGGCTAATTCATCAAATCGTAATGGGTCGTATGCTTATCCTGCTGATGCTGGAACGCGCATCCAAGGTATTCTTACAAATACTTCTACAACTACTTGTAGCATATCTGGAGGCTCAACCATTTCTATGGCAGCCAATCGTGGCACATATTTAGGATCATTTACCACAGACCCAAGCTCTTACACAGTTACTTGGAAGTGGGGCGGCTCGGCTAGTGGAGGGGATCCTGCAATTTTGAATATTTGGAATTATTATAATAGAATTAAAATGGGGGCATTAGTTTTTGACATTGGTTATCCTTATGTTCTTACAACACTTCCTCCATTTATACCTAGCACAACTACTGTAATTCCCGGCGCCGCAGCACGAATCGCAAGAAACAGCACAGGTAATTCTATTACTTTTACAGTGGGACGGGGGGAGGACTCTTATATTGCTGCATGGCAAACTAACGTAAATACGTTATATGCTACAGGCACAACATCCCCTCCAAATGTAACGTCAGGTCTTTGTTTGAATACTTTTTCTGAGAGCGGCGTGTCAAATGTTTTGATGTATGCGGCGGGGAGCACTCAAACGAGTATACCGATCAATGGCCAACCTGGTTATGTCAATACATCGGGATCATATGTATCACCAACAGCTACAACTTGGGGCGGCACCCAAAATCAAGAAATTATCGTAAACTTTATATCTCGACCAGGATTTATAGGTCTTAATGTATTTTATGGATGTGAAGCCGGAGACGGCACAAATAATAATTTAGCAGGAACATATGCTGGACAGCAGCTCTCGTTATTATTTCCAATGTAAATAAAAGCAAGTAGCGGTTTTCTATTGGTTCCGCTACAATGGTGCGAGTTTTAAGGACGTAGAATGTCAAATATCCAGATCCCCAACCTGCCGGCAGCCATCAGCTTAAACGGGACTGAGCAGCTAGAGGCTGTCCAGGCTGGGACATCTGTTCGTATTACGTCGCGTCAAATAGCAAATCTTGGCGGCCCAACTGGACCCACGGGAGCAACTGGCCCCGTGGGCGGTTTTTCTTTTAAGGGAACAGTCCCCACCGCTACGTCTCTTCCGGGCTATCCATCAAGCTACACTGGTTCAGTTGGTGACGCATATGTTACGTCCGACACCGAGCATTTGTGGGTATGGAATGGCTCTACATGGATAGACGTCGGACCAGTAGGCGCACAAATTACTGGACCAACGGGTCCTCTCGGGCCGACGGGTCCTACCGGAACAACCGGGTCATCTGGCGCCACTGGACCCACTGGCACCACGGGGTCAATTGGTAATTCTGGCCCAACGGGACCAACGGGATTAAACGGCCCAACAGGCCCAACTGGTTTTTCTGGCACTTCGGGTGCCACTGGCCCAACCGGCCCAACTGGCGCAGCATCAACTGTTGCCGGCCCCACTGGCCCAACAGGTTCTGGCCCAACGGGTCCTACGGGCGCGACTGGGTCTTCTGGTGGCGCCGGTCCTACAGGTCCAACAGGAACGGGACCTACTGGCCCGACGGGTCCAACTGGTGCGGCTTCTACGGTTGCGGGCCCAACTGGCCCGACGGGTGCGACTGGTCCTACTGGTGCAGCTTCAACAGTTGCCGGGCCGACGGGACCCACTGGCGCCGCGGGCAGTTCTGGTTCTACGGGCCCAACGGGTCCAACTGGTTCTCAAGGTAATGCCGGCCCGACAGGCCCGACAGGTGCGACAGGCCCCACTGGCGCCGCGTCTACTGTGGCTGGACCTACAGGGCCTACTGGCTCTACTGGCTCTACTGGAGCGACGGGACCAACGGGACCGACTGGCTCTACCGGCCCAACAGGACCAACCGGAAGCACTGGGTCGACGGGGCCAACTGGCGCCACAGGTCCAACTGGTCCTACGGGCGCTAATGGCAGCACATACGCCACAACGAGCACAACGTCTTTAACAATTGGAACGGGGACTCAATCGTTAACAGTTGGAACTGGGTTAGCCTATACAACGGCGCAGCAAGTTCTAATTGCGTATGACGCTTCTCATTACATGATTGGCACTGTCACGTCCTATAATTCTGGAACTGGCGCTCTTGTTGTTAATGTAACGTCTACGACTGGCACAGGAACTTTTGCTGCTTGGTCTGTTAATCTAAATGGCGCCCCTGGCCCCGCTGGTTCTACCGGCCCGACAGGACCTACGGGGTCTGCCGGAACAAATGGTCCGACTGGCCCTACAGGGCCAACAGGGTCTGCCGGAACAAACGGACCAACGGGTCCTACGGGATCTGCGGGAACAAATGGACCAACGGGTCCTACAGGGTCTGCGGGAACAAATGGACCTACTGGGCCTACAGGGTCAACGGGTGCGGGTGGCCCAACAGGACCAACGGGTTCAGCTGGTAGCAGCGGGCCTACAGGGCCTACAGGTTCTGCCGGGACAAATGGGCCTACTGGGCCGACAGGACCAACGGGGTCAACGGGAGCGGGTGGCCCAACTGGACCTACTGGCACTGCTGGTTCTACGGGCGCAACCGGCCCAACTGGACCTACAGGCTCCACTGGAACAACGGGAGCAACTGGTCCTACAGGACCAACTGGCACAACTGGCGTTGGAGGTCCGACAGGTCCTACTGGTACAACTGGCGTTGGAGGTCCGACAGGTCCTACTGGTATAACAGGGCCAACTGGTCCTACAGGACCAACTGGCACAACTGGCGTTGGAGGTCCGACAGGTCCTACTGGTACAACTGGGCCAACGGGACCGACTGGCGCTAATGGACCGAGCACACTTACTGTTGGCACAACAACAATTGCGAGTGGCACATCCGGCAATATTCTTTATCAGAACGGCACTGTCCTAAGCCAATACACAACGTCGGGCGCGAACAGTGTTGTTCTCCGAGACGCCAATCAAAATATAACGGCCAATAATTTCTTCTCTAATAGTCTGTCCACGGCCGGCGGCACGACGCCCGCCGCGATGACTGCTGCTTCGCCGCCTTATAATGTTATTACAGGGTCCGGCGGCGTCACGTTCACACTTCCGAATGCGACGACACTGCCTGTTGGCTCTTATTACTACTTCAACAACAACCAAAGTAGTGGCGCGGCTATTGTTCAAAATACATCAACCACGCAGATTGTTTCTGTTCCGTCAGGCGGACACGTTAGTGTATCACTACTCACTAACAGCTCTTCCGCTGGAACGTGGGACGTCGCGCCTCAGCCACCAACAAATGTGAGCTGGTCGACGAATACATTCTCTTACCCCGGCACAATTACCGGCGCGACGTGGAATGGTGTGACCATAACCGGCGCTTACGGCGGCACCGGCGTTAATAATGGCACAAACACAATAACCATTGGTGGCAACGTCACGTTTAGCGGCGCGTTCACTTTTGCAGGAACACTCACCAACAATACGGCGGTGACGTTCCCAACATCAGGAACACTCGCGACAACGGGCAGCACCGTGGCGTCGTTTAGTGCGGGCACAACTGGCTTCACGCCGAACACGGCGACGACTGGAGCGGTCACACTCGTCGGCAACCTCGCTCTGTCTAATGGTGGCACAAACGCTTCTCTGACGGCGTCTAACGGCGGCATTTTCTACTCGACAGCCTCCGCCGGCGCAATCCTCGCCGGCACGGCGACAGCGAACCAGCATCTTGCTTCTGGCGCAAGTGGCGCTCCCTCTTGGACAACGGCTACATTCCCAGCTACTACTGCGGCTGGCACTATCCTAGCTTCTGGGTCTGCTAATACTGTTACCGCATCAGCCACCCCAACTCTTGGCGTTGCAGGAACCACCGCTGGAACATTAACCCTTTCTGGCGCAACAAGTGGAACAGGAAC
>Ga0208107_1000096_pt1 | contig 11339 bp, 15 predicted proteins | sample CryBogCBE29Oct07_FD_184586 | JGI IMG/M metagenome (GOLD analysis project Ga0208107, IMG submission 184586) | Freshwater microbial communities from Crystal Bog, Wisconsin, USA - CBE29Oct07 (SPAdes) | ecosystem: Environmental > Aquatic > Freshwater > Lake | place: Crystal Bog, Wisconsin, USA...
TACCCCTCGTGGGATTTGCCAATCTGGCTCATATGGGTGCTTAGCATTATATGCCGTCATGTTTTGCTAAGCTAAGTTTTCAGTTAAAAAAAAAAGAAATCGGGAAACTTCTATGGCCCATCGGACATAGCCTCAGACATTTTCAATGCTGATCGGATCGATCAGTCAGACCTTGATGCCTATATTATCGCATGATGTCTAAATTGTCATATCGAAGAATAACTCGCACGACGAGTAAATGTAACTTGGACGGCTAAGATAGCAAGTGTGAAACTGCTGAGCGCGAGCATCGTTGTCACAGCGCCGCATCAATATCACCAAACTCCAAACATAGTTCCACGCCCAGCATGAATCTGATATAATTTCGACAATCCGCCTGGTCGATGTGAACGAAGTAGAGCCATTCAAAAGCACAGCACGGGAGCCTGCACAAAGTACTTTATGTGCGAAGAAGCTGGCTCTGTGGCTATTGTTTTACAGTGTCCTCGTCCAGACTGGACCGTGGCAAGGCTTTTTGCAGTTTTGAGATTTGACCTTTGCCCTACTACCCTTCTTAAAGAAGTTCGCCTCTCAAAGTTTACGACTCGCAGATTTTGGTTATGCTGTCATCGTTGGACAGCGAATGCTTTATCATCTAAACAGAATCACCGCCGACCTCAAGCTGTGCTTGACTGGCTGGCTAGGGCATTTCTCTTTTGGTTTGGTCCAGGCAATCAAGAAGTGATTTGCGGTCTTTGGTGAGGGTTTTTTGTGGGAGGATCTCAATAATCAGCACTTTTCTCAATAAACTTCATTCTCACATCTAGGAGCAGTGGCTGGTTTCTTATATGGGAATCTTCTCACTATGTTTTCATCAGTTGAGACGGGCATCATATATTTTCTCTCTGGTTGCTGCGCTTTCATGCGTAGTTTCCGCAGAAAACAACTGACTCTGCCACCATACGGGTCATCAACACGATCGAGACTGAATGCGATAAGCGGCGCACGCTATTCGGATCCAAGTGGCATATCCGGAAAACATTTAACTTTGTGAGTCAATACGGCTCATCCGATTGTCATGGAGGAAGCAAGGAGTGCCAGCCATTTAGACCGATCGGCTCATGCTTCTACATGTGGGCAACCATATGGTAGTCACTTCTTTATTCGCGCTGGATGAAGAATGAATCTGGAAAGGCTTGACTTCGACGATGAAATGGGTAGTTTTGTCACAGTTTTGGTCAAGGAGATGCCGTATTTGACATTCTTCAATCTGCTCTAGAAAATGATGACAAGCACGGAGAGGGTGTAGGCCTTCTTGCACTCACAAGGGACAACGGAATGATATGAGGGTGCACCTGATATACGCTCCACGGACGACATCCCGTCCTTCGCGCCTACAAGCGATGTCAATTCAGTTTTCCGGTAACTTTTAAAAACCCGGTAACTATTCAGATCTGGTACATGAAAGCGGTTCTTTTGCGTGTTTACTGTTCAAATGCATTCTATTTGTATTAGAATAGCTTAAAGGGACGAACCCCGATAAAATTTTCTGTTTGGGGCGTTCTCTATCACGAATGTACGTACGTACATTAGTCTACACTTCTATTAAAAACCAAGTGACATGTCTTTGTGACATCTTTCTTGAAAAACGTCAATATTGAGCATATTATATACTTGTTGAAAAGCTGTAGCATAGCTGCACACCGCGGTATAGGTTATACGTATTTCTTCGACTCCGATGAGGAGAACAACGACTGTACGTGCGTACGTACCACGTATCTATAAATGCGATGGCAACCCTAAGTAAATTTCAATTTCGTTTCAAGAAATCATATATATAGGATATCATATGCTCGTTGGAAAGCTTTTGCATAGCTGCACACGGCGGTACTATAGGTTTAGCCATTACTTCGATTACGATGCGGAGAACGACCACTGTACGTACTACGTGTACGTAACCATAAGCACTACTAGTACCACGATAGCAACCCAGCATATAATTTTGAATTTCTTTTCAGGAAATCATATATGTATATATATAGTGTATCATATGCTATATGGCAAGCACCTGTATAGCTGCATAAGGCATTATAGGTCTTAGGTCTTAATTTGACATATACGCGGAGAACGACCACTGTACGTACGTACATATTTTTAAACACGCGATAAAAACATTGTATAAATTTAAGATTAAATTTTATTTTGCTCATAACACTAAATTTCGTCCATAGACTCGTCTGAAAACTCCTCATTCTCGTGATCTTCATCTAGGTTCTCCGGGACATATTCATCACCATCCTCTTGCGTTACCGAATCACTTCGGTCTCCGCGCACACTTCTCTCCTCGTCATGTAAATCGTCAGTACCCTGGATTCATCATAACCACTACATAAATAATAGCTCGGCATTACTTTGGAAAGACTTACCATGGATGCCATTACTTGGTCTATGGTCAATTCTGCAAAAGAGTGGTCATTGAAAACAACGCGCCATCTTTTCCTGCCGCAATAGTTTTGAACCCGCGCCTTCCAGAATGCTCCACCAGCTCCATTTTCATTTGGATACCAGACGTTCAGGTGCACATCACGTAGTGTATTTGGATGCTTCAAGTAATAATGCTTATTCCGTACTGTCGGTGATGCTGGTGGCTCTATCGTCGGCTGCGAGGAACTAAAATTGTTTATCCTAGAGGCCGCCTATCTTTTTGCTGCTCGACTTGTTCTAATTGGTTCCTCCAAATTTTGCAAACATTGTGCATTTGTCCCCTCCTCTTGTGCAGTTGTGCGTTCTACCAATATATTACTGCGCTACAAAGAGAAGAGGGGGCGGCAAAAAATAGTAACGTATTAAAGTAAGATATATGCAAATTAGGTACATAAACATTTGCACATGTTGTTTGACTAGTATTTCATTGGCCGCATTCCGCAGATTCGTCCTCCTCGCAGTGCTGGGGGTAGATCTTCTCCTTTTCTGACGGCGAATCGCCGCATTGTCAACCTGCAACAAAAACGTTACTGCAATCAGCAAATGCGTACCTTAAATGCTTGTGCGATTAGTACAGCAGAGAAAACAAATATAGGTCAAGAGGACAAAGCAATATGAAATCTGATTATATTAAAAATCACACTGCCTTGTCTACTTAACCTATATCCACACATCTGCAAAGCGGCAAGTTTTAATTAATATTAGCTTACTTTGGGAACAGCCTCTTCACAGATTCCTTCGGGACTCTTGGAATCCAATTCAAGTACTGCCTGTTCATCGTTATTGCCTTCTTGAGAGCTACTCCAGTGATGAAGAACATTCATGGTTTCTTCGTTCCAGTGCACTGTGGGTTTTCCTTCCCATATATCCGGATCGTCGCGCACTAGTTCCGACCTACCTCCCGATTCCGGAAAATCACAATCGTCCGTCGTTGATTTAGGCTCTGCAATCTCCTCTTGAATAATTGCTTCTGAAGAGGACATCTGAGCAGATTGCATCTTCATACCATCACCTGATGTCGCTCTCTTGCTGACCTCCTGCTTGCGATTTCTCTCTACTGTGCTCCTTCATTCGAAACTAATTTAGGTTCTGCACTAATTGATGTACTCAAATGTGAGCGCCCAACTGTTTGGCGCGCGCTTCCTCGACCTGTGGGAGCAATATTGGTGTGTTTAGCGTCTCTCCTTTTCGCATCAGCGGCTTCTTTTTTCGCTAATCTTTCTTGACGTACAGATTCTTGATTTCTATTCCTAGTCACTATACAAGCTGCGGCACGCTCTCGAGGAAGAGCACCGGGGCCAGCGTTCCTTCGACCAACAATATGAGACTGAGAATAAATAGATTTACCGCCATTCATGAAAAATGAAATTTATGTCAATTACCTCAGCCACTCCTAAGGTTCTCAGATCAACCCCATTAAAGAGAATAGACTTCAGAGGTATGTGAAGATATCCTCCTAAGACATCATTTACGTACGCGTTTGCGTCATCAGAAATAGGCACCATAGGTGTAAAATTATCCCAGTCTTGATGACAAGATGATGATAATCGCTTTTTCACTTCATCCAACACCTACATTACAAAGGGTGTAATATTGTTTAAGTTTCAGTAAGAAAAAAAACATCGCACCTTTAAATATCTCTCTGCAGATCCCCAATTAAAGGGGGCTACAGTAATATCCTTTCCTGGTACAGCACCGTCCTTAAACATGGATATACCAGATCCATCTTGATAATGCCACACAGACTCGACGATGTGAGCGGAAATGGGAACTAGCTTTTCCATGTCAACGCCATTCAGAATTCGTCTTAATTCGACAGCTTCATCTTGTGCATATCTTCTGTATTGAACTTTCACGCCAAGAGGATATTTTGAGCAAACCTACTCTTAACACTAAGCTGGTGAGATGAATACTTATGGTGTAGCTTACCCCCTCCTCAGCCTTTTCAAAGCTAAACTGGTGTTGCGTATATTCCATCTTGGAATACCTGGAGAATTTCCCATCTAATGGTAAAAAGCATATATTAATTTTGATATTATTGTTCTGCTTAATCGATCACTTAATCTAACCTACCAAGCATCGGCGTAAAGTACTTGGCATAGTCCGGGATAGCAAAAAGATCGTATACTTGAGATTCTTTCTCCGCTCTCCCCGCAGCTGTTAGGGCCTCTTCTACAAGTCGCCTGTACGCCTGCGGAGTCAAACAGTGCTTTCCTTGAATTTTCTTCCATATGTGAGCGAAGATCGCATCGATGTCTTCGTGAGTATGCCCTAAGGCATGAACAAAAGAAATCGTACACACAGTTGTGTGCAAGTCGAACCACATATTGAAATATATTAAAACAATTAAATGGACTACGCACATGAATATGCAGCGAAACATTGGTGCGCAAGACATCAGGACATCGATGGTTACCTACGGGAAGTCTGCTCAGGATGATTTTCTTCGTCAAGCCTTTGGCAACCAAAAATTCGCACATAGCGAGTGTTATTTTCGCAGTGTTCTCCCCTCCACCATCTATTTGAATGAATATTGTATCCGGGAGTTTGCCTCCATCCTGTATCCATCTAAAGAAAAATATAGAGACAGACAAAAGGGCACTACTACGGTGGGGACTGGATACATACCTATTTTCAAGCACGCGCAGTATGCTATGAACGGCTAAGTTGCTCCCGGTACCAACGTTTTCGAAAGTTCTAAAAATGCTTACTTTCCGACCATGCTCGAGCACACCCTGAAAGTGCTGGGTGAGTTTCTCAGGAAAGGCCATCAAGTTCGCCTGCCATGGTAGCTCGCAATGTACTTGAGCCATCCCGTCGGTAATAATGCTCATATATTCCTTTGGATTTTCACGAGCTAAGCGCCTAAAATATGGACACGACAGAAAAACAAGTTATTAAAAATGTAGCCTAGAATGAGATCCTCTTCCTTACAAGTGATTCTGCAAAAACACTAACTTGGCAAAATATTGTATACTGAGTATTGTAGCATATAGCGGAAACGTCTTACCGGCGTTCGTAATAAAGTTGCCGCTCCTTCATATAAAAGCTGCGATGCAGCAGAATTAACTCATTCACTTTCTCCTTAACCTCTTTTTTCCCTGATGCTGTAGCATTACTGCGAATCTCACTAAGTAACGCGCACATGCTACAATGTCCGGATACAAGCTTAAACTTTCTTACTTTAACAAAGGGGTAAAGCGCGTTCCAAAGATTAGTAAATTGCCCACGACAAAGAACTCTTGAAGGATTATTACCAAGAGCATTTTGCTCCTCTAAATCTCTTACATAATCTTGATATACCGAATAGTGGTTGTAATGATCGCCTAAGTGTATTTCTCCAGCACTATTTGGCATAGGTTCCCCTAATAAATATATAGTACTCTTACCTTTGAGGAATGATTTCAATTGCATAATGCCTCTTACCTGTTAAGCTGAAGTATTCTTTCATCCAAGTCCAGCAATGCAACGCCTCCACTGTGTCAGGAATCACCATTGCCTGAAGCTAAAATCATGAATAGAGTTCAGGAGCGTCGTTACTAATCTTTGTTAACACAAAATAAAATTCCTTCCAATATCATACCGTCTCTATACTAGATGAATCGAGCCCATATTCGTCGATAACCAAAGATTTAGCTTCGTGAATATTGTTCAAAGGTTTGAGCCGCCCATTGCCATTCCCAGAGCACTCCACGCGATCAGGATTTGGAGGAGGTTCTAGTGGCACGCCATTGAAATCTAGCTTCCCAGAAAATATTTTTCTCTCCTTAAATTTTTTCTGGTAAGTCAATAATTTATCTGCAGTTGTTCGATAGCAGCGGATGAAGGTCTTTTGGCAAACGTTGGAAACTCTTAATTCATCCTTAGGATTAATCCCACCAATATGATACTCAAATTCTTGCCGACCTTGAGGTCCTACGGACATGTAGCATGAGTTGAGTTTCTGCATCCACCAAGATAACCGCTCCACTTTAGAATTGGCGATATCTCTTATCTGAGCTTCACATAATTGTAGTATGCGACTCGTCTTATCCAAATCATACTTTCCCTCGCTGTCTAATACTGGCAAACAATTCCTTTTGCAGCAATCAGCAAAAATCTGATTTCTATATCTCATCTCAAGCGATGCGTTGGCAGCTCGCAGCATGATTCTATCCTGTTAAAAATGTTAAATATTATTATTCGTTCAAATATGACGTGAAAATTTTACTTCTTTTTAGCCGATAGGCGATGATATAAATTTAACTAAAAATTACTTATTCCGCGACCATTTAATCGTACGTGCACTAGTTTGGGAAAATAAATCTTGAAATTGATTTATTATGCGTGTTCCAACCAGATGTCAGCTTCAAGCTATTCATGATTGCATTTAAAATATATATTACTAGATGTTTCCAAGAGATAATCACTAACTGCGCGCTTGCCCAACTGATTTTGTGAAAAATCCGCTCAAAGTGAGGCACGTACACTAGTAATGAACTCTTTCACCATAATATACTTACCCCGCATTTTCAAACAAATGATTAACTTCAAGCTATGCATGATTGCATTTAATATACATGTTTCTAATTATTTCCGAGAGATAATCATTAACTGCGCGCTCGTCCTATTGATTTTGTGAAAAATCCGCTCAAAGTGATACACACGCACACTAGTAAAGTTGTGGCGGTTGACTAAGTTGAAAAAATTTGCCTCCTAATTTTTAGCTCCATTGAAGCTTTTTCCCCACAATGCTTGCGTATTCTGTTGACCCGCCAAGATTTCACATGCCAGTAATGAGATTTTTGACAACAAAGTGTTCTAGGATCAGGATTTTGACTTAAATTTAAAAATATTGGCTACATCAACAATTTTGTGACTATATTATTTTTTGTAGGATGTATTTAGTTTTGGTCTATATATCAATTGAGTGAGAAATGCTTATCTTAGTCAGTGGTACATAGCTTGAAGCAAAAAGGCTGGTGTTCCTCCCGGATATTCGCAAAATTCAAAAAAATTGCCACCGTCACATATAATTTCAAATCTTTGAATTCAAAAAATATTTCATATAAAATAAGCATCTGCAAGGCGCTATGAGCTCAGAAAGCAAGATATCGTGCATGTGCCACCCTGCGGAGAAATGTCAGGCTTTACCAGATTTGGACATAAGTAAGTCCACGCACTCTTGTTCGTTGTGTGCAGCCAAGGTTTGTGGGATCTGTATCGGCGAAGAGGGCTTTCTGAACCCAAGCAGTAAGTGGAGGCATCTGTTCGAACTATCGCTTAAGTTTCAGCTAAACTAATCCTCTTACTCACTAATAAATAATCTGAATACTTTATAAATTGTCTTTCCATTTTGGCACCAGGCGTAGTTTGCAGACACTGCGCCCCTCTGAGGCAGCCATCTTCCAATGCCGCCAGTTTCTTTGAGATGTGTACGAGCTGCATAATCAAGCGATTAGAACCTGATGATATCCACGGTAGACAGTTTGGGGAATGCAGAAGTTGTGTGGAAAATAGGAACCGAAATCAAAAGCAACCCACTAAGAGCCAGGAATGTCGAGTGCCAAGCGCATCACGTACGTCTTCTTTCAAATAAGTCAAGTTCTATTGATTGTAGTACTAAAGTCTTTTCTTAAAGACTATTGAGTTTTTTTGTTTGCATATACTTACTGTTACTTACTTGCTGCTATAGGACAGGTGGCTTCGACGGCAATAACCAGAAAGAAACTGTCAACAAGTCCTAGGATGATCGCAGCGATTCTTCCAGAGGATGATCTTTCTACGCCCACAGTAGTGTCTCGCGATGCATTTATCGAAACCCCCACTTTGCAAAGAGATGCAGAAAAGTCCTTTGATCTAGAGGAGTCTTTGTTACTAGTCGCCAACACTGTACCGTCGCCTCATCCAACTACGGACGACCAGTCTTTGCCAGTCACCGATGACAAGCTATTATCTGCGAACGGGCATTCGCTCGTTCCACCGGAAGCGGATCGCTCCCCGATTTCAAGTGTCCATGAAGTACCAGAACAGCAAGAGGACCTCTCTGGAACCCAGGCCCTTCGGGAGGGGAACTCTCCTGAGGAAGAGGGGAACTCTCCTGAGGAAAATCCGGACTATGCGATCGATGTAGAGGTAGAACCGTCGGCGTCAGAGGAGGAGGACATAATTGCATTGCTGGCAAAGCGCAACAAGGCGTACATTGTCGCCTTTAAGTCTGCGCAGTATGAGGTCACGGTTCCTACTCCTGGCTGCAATGGTGGAAACCTAATATTTACTTTAATCTCCTGTGCGTTAACTATTACTGTTTGGCCTTATAAACACTCTTCATCTAACACTCTGATTTATCAGCAAAAAAGTTTACCAATGTCAAAGGGAAAAATTATGGAAAGCACAACCCCAAGGCCTCACACACAGCGCTGAGACATTACTATTGCAGGGAATTTTTTGCCGATCAAAACGTTCAGAGATATTTGACTATTGAATTTCATGCGCATGTGGACGAGTTCCACGCAACTGTGCTCAATAACTACAGAAGTATTATAATTATATTTTTGCAGTTCGCATTTACTAACACATTGTGCCTGCTAGGATCTGAGGACTCTCTTGTAATTGGGTTTTGCGGGCTTCGCACTACAACCTCCCAGGAGGAGACTCTAAGCTATGTACTGTGTTCCTCTTATTTTGGGAACTGTGGAAAGCAGAGATATATCGTATATTCTATGGAAAGCAAGGAAATTGAATGCTGGACCTCTTTCATCAAATATCCTAATTCGGGTAAAATTCAATACTACTGTGACACCTCAATTCCTTTCAATTTAGAGGTGGTTAAGAAATGCTACCTGAAGCATCGTGAGGCCGATGCATTGAATCCAGTGTTTGATCCTGTGCGACATGAGAGAAGGTAGCTATGTTACATTCCAATTGCTAAGCTTCAATTTCACTTGAATAATATTTGGTTGTAAAGATATGGACCGGGTTCGGCGGATGATTATGTTGTACCGCAAATAGTCTTTGGGGACTTAAACCCGAGTTCCGTTCCAATTCCTGACGTGAATACCTCAAGTACCAGAGTAACCAGAGCATCTAGATCTGTAAGAAAAAGTCAGGAAACCAAAGCACCCTCTCCGCCTCCGTCTGGTTTGGGGTATGCGGAAAGCGGGAGGAACAAAATCATTAACATCAAAACTAAGCCAAAGAGGGTTAGTGCGCCTCCTACGCAGCGCAAGACTCCTACCGTGGGTATAAGGGCACCAAGCGCGCGTTCAGCTGCAACAAGATTTACAAGAAATACTCCTAAGCCTTCTAATGGGAACGAAACATCGGAGGATGAATCAGGGTCCTCCAGCTCGTCAGCCGTTGAAGAAATCAAACCAACTAGATCCGTTTCCACTGTCCCTGCTCGTCAGCAAAAACGACCTGTCCCTCGATCCGAGGTGGATAAAGCCCCCCAACTGGAGAATGACATCTGTACTCATAGCTCTGACGAGGAAGGAGGTCTATTCAAGTAAGTGTACATAAGCTTCACTCCCTAGAATTTTATTCACGTTTCCTTGTGCTGCATTGCTTTCCTCCCTCCTTGGTAGACGTGTGAAGCCGGACCTGTCTGCTGCACTTACCGAGTTGGATCGGGACCTGGAGCTACACAACAAAATTGTGGAGAAGCAGTATAAAACATTCTCCACCTTAGGTTCCCAGAAGTCAGGCAATACTGGAGCAGAAGAGTCCCAATTTCGGGACCTCTGGGTAACTGCGATGCTAAAGCAGCAAGAGAACCACCTCCTGTTTACCCAGAAGCAGTCTGAAAATCAGACGCTTCTCCTACAGCAACTCCTGATAGGACAATTCAAGTCCCAAAAGCCAGAAGCTACACCAACTGAGCACCATCACCAGCAGTACCCCCAACAGCTTCATATCCCTATCCTCTCGGTATGTATAAATATTTGAGTAACATCGTTCTAGAATCTCTATATTACTTGCTCTCTGCCTCAGTCTACTTAACCTATTAGTTGTTCGGATGTCTGTTGAACGTGATTGTCGTTTCTCGCTTAGCCTCTCCACGGGCACTAGTTCTACGTTATTGATCGTCTAGTTGCTATTTGCTGTTAATTTTGCTTTAGGCACCGCAACCTTCTGGGGGATTACCAAACCAGACTCCTGTGGTACCGATTCAGTACATTTACCCGTCTCATGGACAGCAGCAGCCTTACCTTTATTCCTTACCATATTCGATTCCTCTACCTCAGAATTCGAACCATTCCAATCCACTAGTAGTACAGCAGCCGTACCACGTTTTGCATCAGCAGCAACAACCAGCCACTCCGGGTTCGAGGCCTCACCAAGTGCACGTGACGGTCGGAGGAGGAGGCTTGGGCTCCAGTAATGCTCCTGCACACTACTCGCCGCCGCCGTCATCTACACATTACCCACCACAATCGTCCAATGGTCCGGTACAGGTGATTGTAAATGGAGAATTAGTTTACAATCCCTCTCTATAGAGTGGTCATAGCTGCTGTTGGCCAAGTTAGTTGCTATACCAGGTATGTAGTGACGGGGTCAATAGCTTATTGGGTTGGTAGTGACGGGGCATTGGCTAAGACGGTTGCTATAGCAAGCATGTAGTGACGGGGCCATATGTTAAGTGTGTTGCTATCGCTATGTAGTGACGGGGCATTGGCTAAGATAGTTGCTATATTGCTATGTAGTGACGGGGCCAATCGCTAAGTGGTTGCTATTTTATAGGAAAAATTAAAAAGTCAAGAAAATTTGTTTCAGCTATTTCTTTTGCAGTAGTTAGATTACTAATTGGCAAGTACTCGGAAGCCTTCGCGCCACCGTCACCCCACTTAACTATACTGACGCTAGCGAAGTAATCTGTCTTGAGTGGATACAAAAAA
>Ga0208107_1000103_pt1 | contig 10911 bp, 7 predicted proteins | sample CryBogCBE29Oct07_FD_184586 | JGI IMG/M metagenome (GOLD analysis project Ga0208107, IMG submission 184586) | Freshwater microbial communities from Crystal Bog, Wisconsin, USA - CBE29Oct07 (SPAdes) | ecosystem: Environmental > Aquatic > Freshwater > Lake | place: Crystal Bog, Wisconsin, USA...
ATCCTGGGCCACAAGGGCTCTGAGGAGAATCTTGGACGAAATGTGGATGGAACTTCTATCCACGCCCGACTTGGGACTAATTCAACCTGATAGTGTATAATCAAGTGCTTTTTTGTTTTAATTGGTATCAGTACGTCCCCATGGGCAGTCTGCTGGATTTTCTTGGTCGTAGCAGTGCCTTAGAACGCACTTACGTCACATGACATCACCAGCTTCCCTTCCCCCCCCCGGCAGATGGCGGTAATTTCAGTGTTGAACATACAGTGCAAATATTTATTTTGTATATCATTGTCACATCTAAAAGCTACTTAATCGCATTATAATTTCGTTTACCTATGACGTGTATGTCGGTTTCTACTACTAGTAAGCCCCTAAACGGTTGGTTTAAGACACTTACGGTCTTACATCACATTAGTTATCTGATTATTCATTTAAATATTGACTTTACCCCTTCTTGCTAATTTAGCCCATTTGGTTTTACTGTCATTCCAAGTGCTATTCTTTTTTCTCAAGAGATCATCGCAACGAATATGCAAAATTTGGCCGCTAACATAACTTGTTTTCATTGAACTAACAACTACACACTTATAATGTAATACCTTGTAAAAACGCTTCAGATCCTCATAAACCACTGCCAGAACTCGAAGTACGCACGCAGAAGTTGCGTTGTTAGGCTGATAAAAGCATAACTTACCGACACGATCAGCTGTGTTTCCGTATATCGGTATTCGAAAGTTTTTCACCTCGAGAACCCAGCCCTCTGAGTCCGGTGGACCGTACTCCAAGTCTTCGTGCTCCTCGTCCTCATCGTCTTGCCCCTCTTCCTCATCTTCCTCATCCTCTTGCTCTTCGTCCTCTTCACCAGAAGCATCATTCTGACTACTTGGGTCGTCGTTCTTGCCGCCGGAACCGCCATCTTCGGTCGATTCTTGGTCTGAGCACTCCCCGTCCTCTTCAGAATTGTATGAATCATCGTCATTTAGTGATTTCAAAGCGGCTCGAACTTCTGAATCACTACTCTCCTCAGAATCCGATCCATCTGCACCATTTCGCTTTTGATTTTGCATTCCCAGTCGTGATATCTTCCTTCTTTGAATAGGCCGCTCCGCATGGGAGACTTCCGAATCTCCACCACTAGTTCCTGAATCGTCAATAGCTCTGGACCGCGCCGATGATTTATTGGCAGGCCTCAATGATCGGTTAATTCCTCTGCGACCTCGGTCCGTTCGATCATTTCCTCTGCGACCTCGGTCCGTTCTGAGGAGACTTTCTTCTTGGCGACTTGTGTTGTTTTCTTCAGCAGTATCATTCTTCTTCCGTTTCCGCTTGCTCGCTGCCCTCTTTTGAGCCCTCTGAGCCAGTTCAGCCGCGCGAAGTGCTAGCACATCATCCGGCGTTAGCTGGACTTCTTGTCCATCTACGTACAACCACCCTACCTCAGTACGAGGCACATTGTCCGCAGCAGTAACTCGTCGGCGTCCAGGGGTAACCAATGCGTGATTATGCCAAAGAACGCTCTCACGCACAACTAACCGACCTGATATACCAGGCGGAACAGTAGATGTTCTTTCCTCTTCTGTAATAGCATCATGTGATTGGGATTGAGCAGCTTCGCCTGTGCACAAGCAAAAATATATATGTGAGGTAATGTCAAATAAATTGGATAGGCATTCTTACCTTTAAATAAAATGCCTTTGAAGGGAATATGAAATTTATCAGGATTATCTCTTACATACAACTGCACGTCGTCAGAAGATGGTGCAGCTCGGTAGAATTCATCCCACTCTGAAATACTAACAGCTTTATCCGGTTTGTCTCCCCAACTTTGTAGAACCTTAAAGTACACTTGTTCCAACAGTTGCGTGGAACCTGGAACAAGAGGTACTGGCTCCGGTAAGCGATTTGGCAACATGGTGTACAATGTACTCAGACCCGGAGGAATGCCGCTCTCTTCGTCGCCCTTAGGTAACCAAACCGGAAGAACTTCCCATGCACTATATCCCAACAGGAGATCCCCGATGTTATCCTGCTTAATAATTACTGATTTATCGGAAGAGAAAAGCTTGTAAAAAGCTCGCACTCCCAATGGAAATGAGGTGCTTCGCTCCACTGGTTGTTAGAAGAAGTAATCAGCAGCAACATCAGCAGTTACATTATTGTTATATAAATTTAACAGTAATGGGAGCTGGCGATACCTACGTACCTTTTTCAAACACGAAGGCATGCTGGGTCCACTGATTCTCGGCCATATCTTTGCAATATCTGCCAAATGTGTAGTCCATATACGGCCGTATTAATCCATCGTAGTCTGGCACCACAAAGATGTCATGAAAGTGCGGAATTTCCGTTGCGTGTTTGAGTGCAGAACAAACCGCGCGAGCGTATTGCTGCGGCGAATCAAGGTAATCCCCCATGAGGCGTTTCCAAATCCTCGCAAATTTTCCATCGATATCTTCATGAGAGTGTCCTACTAGCAACCTAGTTACAAATATCTGAGACATCGACAAAAGGTTAACTGTCGCTCTAGTAGATCGGTGCATATATACTACCTTATCTACCAATCCCCGAACTATCAGCAGCTCACAAATGCCAAACATTGTTAGGGTTACATTTTCTTGGCCCCCGTCTATCTGCAGGAACAAGGTTCGTGGAAGCTCGTTATTATTCTCCTTATAGCGCTCCTCTAGAGCCATGAGAAAAGCGTGAATAGCAACATTTCCGTCCTTTTTCACAGTTGGAAAGGTTCGAAATATACGCATTGATTTTCCATGCTCAAGCACTCCTTGAAGATGCTAAGAAATCAAATTACAGTACAGCTAGGATAAAGTCAACGGCAGCGCATATTTAAGTACCTGATTCAAGCTGGGGGTAAACGTCGAGTTACCACCACACCACGGAATCTGACTGTGAGCCTGCTGCATACCGTCCGATATCATTGAGATATATTGATTAGGAAAATCTTTAGCCATTCGAATACGCTTGTAGTATTCCATCCTTTCGCCCATATACGCACTTCTGTGAAAAGCAAAGAGTTCTTTTATCCGCACTCTTCTTTTCTTGTCGCTATATGTGGTTCTCAGGAATTGGAGATGTGAACACATGTCACAATGACCCATAACACCATACTTAGGTCTTTCTTTGACATGGTTGTAAAGTTCTCCCCACAAGGCTATGAAGCGCTTATAAGACAGCACGCTGGATCCTTCATCCTTCAGCTCACGGCAATATACTCCATAGACCTCTCGCTTGTCTAATTTTGGGATATGTATGACATTTTCGCGATTTGGCCAAATATCTGCAGTATATCTGATATAGTTAGCCAGCCAAGCACAAAACTCTTTTGCTCTCGGAGTGTTAGGACAATACATATTTATTATCTGGTCAAGTGAAAGATCAATCCCGTCTACATTCTTTAAGATTGTATTTTTTTCAATATCGGCGACTGAAGAATCGTCCAGTTTCGATCGTTTGTGTAGCACGCCGCACTTTAATTCTTTACATATGTCATCAAAGAGTCGATGTGATATCCCATATGCATTGCAAAAGGCTCGTCGGCAAACTCTATTGATAAGGGTACCCGCCGCAGCTGCATGACGGTAATGCTGTCAGGGTGGAAAACGGTTAACAAAAATTATTCGCACCTGATCCGATGCAGATCACTAACTTATCCCATTTTTGAGTTCTAGGATTTTTACGCTTCAGAAACGAATTGATGATGGGCGTAAAATAATTCCTCTTCTCCTCTCTTCCCATCGTTCTAATTTCGTCGCGACATTTTCTGACTATTTCGACAGATTTATCGACTGTTCCAGGAGAGTTCTCAAGCACTTTCCGCTGGAGACAATACTTTTTACAACATCTTGACATAACGATGTCATCATAGTTGCATTTTAATGCAGTTATATCTTCAAAAAAGTCCTCGTTATATTCGTCCAGCATTTGAGAAATTATGTTGTTGCACACATTTTGTTCGTTGTACATGTTGGCAGTTGGTTCAACTTGTTTTTGAATTTTCAGGCTATTGGAACAGAATTTGTATAGAGATATGAGCTCGAACAAAGACATTCAAACAGCTCCGAAGGATTTTCAGCACTCTGTGCATGACCGAGAACCTCCACAACAGGTTAGACGTCGTAAACGTGCTGGTCCTGAATACCATTTCCAGCTTTTAATCACTTTTCTATGAAATTTCAGAATCCGCACGATAACTCTAAGTCTATCGACTCAGGAAGACGTATGGAATGTTTTCCTAGACCAGCGAGTGGCACTGCATCTGGGAATCAGGTCATTCATCGTAAATTCTGGCTAGAAAATAATATGAAGATTGGGTCTCCTTAGCCTAGGTACGAGGAGGCGTCATCCGGATCTCAGCTTCGAACACCTCTGGGAATCCGGGATGGTGCGATGCCACCTGTAGACGCTGTTTCCAAGGTCAGACGTCGTTTGCAAGTTATCGTTCGACAACTTCCTAATTTTTTCCTTAAATGTTCAGTTTTCTCAAGATAACTCGGAGTGTTTTGCGAAAGGAACTCATATGGCAGGTGATTTAAGACATGGGAGTGGCACTAAAGCTGGAAATAAGGTGATTCGTCACTAATCTCTCTGGTAAAATGAATTTTGAAAATTATGGAAAATCTGTATTTTAGCATGGAAATCTCGACGATAGTGGGCCATTACAATCGGAATTGGCCGGAGAAGTGACCAGTAAGAATAGTGCGTCACCTGTGGCAGCTTGTTCACAGGTGCGGCATCAAAGTTCCCGCATAAATTTTTGCCTCATTGAAATTCGTAGGCCGGCTTAGAAGCCGATTCAGCAGCTTCAATGAATTTGGAAAATACTAACACGACTAGCGTAAGTTTGCTTACCAACGACTACGATAAATTTTGACTAACTCTTTTGTTTTGCTCTTATCGTCGAAGGCGGCGTCTTGTGCTCCTAGCCCTAAAGAAAGGTCAAGTCAAATTCAAGAGTTTCCTGAAAACGAGGACAGTGTAGTTGAAATTATACCTCTGAATCGATGGCTTAAAACCATGTCTTTGTTGCCAACTGGCCTTCAACACGAACTAAATAAAAATATCAATATTCCTATTTGGGGCACCACTACTTGTATGTGCTTCCCAGAAGGCATGTGTGCATTACAGTCAGCAACGATTGCGAATCATGCAAAAACACTTTTTGAAACTGAAGAAGTGCAACTAGGCTGTCAGTATTGCCGCCATAGATTATGCAGAGTATGCGTTGGAAACCCGGAAAAGGAGGATCCAAGATTATTGTTTAGTCATCTTTGTCGAATCTGCATTAGATGGTGCAATATACTATTTCGTTGTAAAGCTAACTACTTGAATTTACTTATCGTGTTTTGTTTAAAGGCTTTTGCAGGAACACGTGCCCGAGGAAAGCGAGATACGTGCCCTTGCATTGAGAACCTATAACAACTACTTGCGATCCCAACGCAAGCCCATTCTGCAATCGAATTTTGTGCCACCCAGCGATGTGAGCGCCAGAGACTTCTCTATCTACGAGCAGGAATTGATTGAAGCCTCTTCATCGCAAGGTGACTCGACGTATCCGAAGGATGTTGATGTCTCCGGCGATGATCGTGATGCAGCAGGACAGGATTATATGGAGAACGGTCTTGGACAAAGACCACCCATACCAGATCAGGTCAGCGAACCTCTACCAACCTGTCTACAACAGTTATACTCCTTTCTTTTGCTTGTTTCGTTGATTTTGTTGGTGCCGGTATAATAGGTTAAGGCAGTGGATGACGAGGAAGAGAGCAAACTTAAAACTCATCAAGAGCATAAAGAGCTGTATGGGATACGACAATTGAAGCCAGAAGAAATTCGGGAATATCAGCTCACTGTGAATGCGACGGAATGCATAATCGACATAAATGGTTTTTCCAGGGAGTACCATTTCATGAAGGATGTTGCAAAGCTTAAGTACTTTCATAGTAAGCTGGATTCAAAGGTGGAGCGCTTTTTTAAAAGAAGCGATCTGCACTATCCACGACTTAATAAATACGATCAGATAGATGGCTACATAAACACTAGCAGAAAAATATGCATTTTCGGTCCATGTGCTCTGTACAATCCGGCAGCCTCCCAGATATTAATCTGGATATGCTTATGGCGAGGTCGCTGTGGAAAAATAATAAAATGCGTAGTTTATGACCCAGTAAATAAAAAAATCATCGACAACTGGAAAGGTCTTATTTTTTACCGACTTACTTGGATATTCGCTAATGAAATGGCAAGTAATCTCGTAGCACAGATTATGTACTGTTCGTATGTAACGGTGTATGTTAAACATCAGGTGTTCGACGAGCTGGAGGTCCGCGAAGCCTACGAGAAGTATTGTTTACCTTATGCGTACAGAGTTTCAGGGAAGAAATCATCGTCTCCTTTAAGCCTTAAGAGTAGTACTCCTTGCACTCCTGCCACCCTTCCCATAGATTCTCTTGGCACGTTAGGTCTCACTAGTACTGGATCGATAGTGCATTTAGATGATGCTAATTCAGCCGAGGAAAACGAAGATAACTCTAAACGGTATTTATTTAATTACCATACCTCTTCCTGTATTAAACCTTTTTTTTATTGTAAGGTCACGAGTTCGACGGAAAGTCACTCGCTTTTCCCCGGGTACCCGTGCCCGGACCCGCAAGCAACGTACCAAGAAACCAACAACTGATGTTAATGACGCTTTGGAGATCGGGAGCTTCCTCCCGTACGAAGATGAATTTTCAAGACATGTGTACTCCGACTATGATTCGGACATAGGTAATTCTCAAGGCGCAATAAGACAAGCGGACGACACTATTTGCACAGAATCTGTAAAAATCAGTGCGGTCAACCAGAACCTTCCTAAATCTGACCAAGATGTGATATCAAGTAAGGTGCTCTCATTTCTTTGAGTCCTTGCGATAACTCTCGTCATTTGTGTTAGGCGCACTCAGTACCGACGCCACCAGTAGGCGCAAATATCTAAGAAGTCCGCACGGTGATAAGTGTTTTGGGTTGTTGATGTTGTTTGTCTTGTATAAAATAAATGAACAATTTTATTTTCGTTGATGTTTAGGAGCTCACACAAAAAAGTCAACGTTACCATCGACTGATCAGTCGAGACCCTCGAGTAGCCCGTCGACTAGCGGGCGAAGAAAATCGAAAAGTCCATCGTCCGGTCGGCGTGGGCGGTCGAGAAGTCCACCGACTGGTCGGCGCAAGCGGTCGAGAAGTCCACCGACTGGTCGGCGCAGGCGGTCGAGAAGTCCACCGACAGGTCGGCGCAGGCGGTCGAGAAGCCAATCGACTGATCGGCGAGGGCGGCCCAGAAGTCAATCGACTGATCGGCGAAGGCGGCCCAGGAGCTCATCGGCTGATCGGCGAAGGCGGCCCAGGAGCCCATCGGCTGATCGGCGAAGGCGGCCGAGAAGCCCATCCACTGATCGGCGAAGGCGGTCGAGAAGCCCATCAAGCAGTCACCGCCGACGCTTGAGGAGCTCCTCCAGGGAGAACTTAAGGGGCTCCAGAGAGTGTACCAGGCGATTGAGAAGCCCCTCAGCGGAGAGTAGGGGAAGAAATAGTAGAGTTAGTTTACGTAGGGATGGTATTGAACAATATTTTGAATGGTGCGATTACATGCACCTTATGAAGATGAGGAATAGGTACTGCTTATAAAAAAACGAACATGTGTTACTCTTGCCAACCATTTCTCCGTTAAGTTGACTATGTAACTCTCTCTCAACGTTCTTTAGCTTATTTATGCAAATTTCAATAGATTCTCGCTAAACTGAAAATGAACTTGATGTTGAAGTTGAACTTCAAGTTGAACCTTGACTTCAACTTGAAGTTCAAGTTGAAGTTTAAGTTAGTTTTAATGTAGAACCTTTGAACGCTATATATAACAACATTAGGGCACCTTACAGCTACAATTTACCAGTAGAACGCACCAAATGAGCCGTAAAGTGCAATTTTTCATTTTTCTATCCACATTTTGAGGTCCAATCCACATTTCGCAGGAATGTGCCTACTATCCCTCCCCACTCCTCCCTGCCCCTCAAGTCATTCCAACTGGGATTCGCGGTATCTTCCAAAATCGCGGTAAGTATGGGGGTAGCTCCATGCAACCGCCCCAAACACCCTATTTCCATCTAAATAGTCTTTAATGCACTCTAAAAGCTTAACTGCCGAAGATTTTTACCTAAGATGGTTTTTATGGCCCTATTACGTACGTACATACGTACTCACCCATCTTCACGCAACCACCCCATCCATTTACGACATATTCAGGGTATAAAATGGCCGATTGCACATTTGACGGGCCCTAATACTCTTTAGCAGAGTATTTATTAAAACTTTAGGGTTAGTTCATGCTCTGGCGATCTTGTATGTACGTACGTACACTAGTAGACTTAAAGTGCGTTTGTACCCAAATCACATAGAGACGAATTTACTGTACAACACCTATTACCTTCTAGTTAAAAGATGTTCCTACAGCTCTATGTAGGTTAGGCACATAAGCTCTTCACTTGGTTTGATGTCTGGCATCATCGTACATACGTACGTACTTCAGTAGTAGACTTATATACACTATATTTGTGTATACTCTACCCTGACTGAGTCGAATTTACTAAGTAAAATCGATTGCGTTAGAGTTACAGGTATTCTGACAACTCCGTGTAGGTCTGGCACATAAGCTCTTGGCATGGTTCGGTACCTGAAACCACAGTACGCATGAAGTGGGTACGTAGTAGCTGCGTACACAAGTATGCATACAGTAAGTTTATGTGCTATGAACACAAAAGCGAATTTGTTGTGTAAAATCGATTACATTATAGTTAAGAGGTGTTCTAACAACTCCAGGCAGATAAGACACATAAGTTTCTGGCTTTATTCAATGTTTGGCATCATTGTACGTACGTATGCATACTACCAGAGACATACAACAGTATATTTGTGTATACCAACATACCCTACTCTGACTGAGACGAATTTATAAAGTAAAATCGATTACATTGCAGTTAAATGGTATTCAAACAACTCCATATAGGTCAAGCACATAAGGTTTCAGCTTGCTTCGGTATATTAAACAATAGTACGTACGAGGTAGGTTCAAACACTAGTAGACGTGCTGTACTTGTATGCCCTAATATCGCAGAGACGCATTTGCCGTGGTGTAAGATCGATTTCGTTGGAGTTACAGGTATTCTTCACTCCATGTAGGTCCGGCACATAAGCTCTTGGCATGGTTCGGTACCTGAAACCACAGTACGCATGAAGTGGGTACGTAGTAGCTACGTACACAAGTATGCATACAGTAAGTTTATGTGCTATGAACACAAAGGCGAATTTGTTGTGTAAAATCGATTAAGTTATAGTTAAGAGGTGTTCTAACAACTCCAGGCAGATAAGACACATAAGTTTCTGGCTTTATTCAATGTTTGGCATCATTGTACGAACGTATGCATACTACCAGAGACATACAACAGTATATTTGTGTATACCAACATACCCTACTCTGACTGAGACTAATTTATAAAGTAAATCGATTACATTGCAGTTAAATGGTATTCAAACAACTCCATATAGGTCAAGCACATAAGGTTTCAGCTTGCTTCGGTATATGAAACCATAGTACGTACGAGGTAGGTTCAAACACTAGTAGACGTGCTGTACTTGTATGCCCTAATTTCGTAGAAATTCATTTAGAAGGTATTCCAACAGTACGTGTATTCCCTAATGTCGCAGAGACGCATTCGCCGTGGTGTAAGAATGATTGCGTTGGAGTTACAGGTATTCTGACAACTCCATGTAGGTCCGGCACATAAGCTCTTGGCATGGTTCGGTACCTAAAACCATAGTGCGCATGAAGTGGGTACGTAGTAGCTGCGTACACAAGTATGCATACAGTAAGTTTATGTGCTATGAACACAAAGGCGAATTTGTTGTGTGAAATCGATTACGTTATAGTTATGAGGTGTTCTAACAACTCCAGGCAGATAAGGTACATAAGTTTCTGGCTTGGTTCAGTGTTTGGCATCATTGTACGTACGTACGCACAGCACTAGAGACATACAGTACGTTTGTACCCCAATTAAGAATTTACTACGTTATGGTTCAAAGGTATTCTAACACTTTCTGGTAGGTGTCTCTAAGCTAAGTATATCTTTAAAAAAAACTTTCTGGTAGATATCTGGCATTCTTGTAGGCGCGTATTTTGCATCTACGCACTGTCACTGTGATACAGTTCATATTATCATAATGTTACATTATGAGCGCAGGCTGTCTCTGTAAGATTATGCCAAGAGTTGATATATTGTTCGACACCATTATTAACGCTTGTATACAATACATACACTACTTATTGTAGGTACAAAAGTAGGAGTGATAGATTAAGTGGATGCCCTACAACCAACATTTTACTTATTAACGCAATATCGAATCAGTTCATACTACAAAGTGCTAACATTATTTGTAGTGCTAGCTGCTGCATCTCATACTACAGAATTCATCGTTTTCTTTACTTTTCCTCTGTTCCAGCCATTCTCCACTCCCTTATACTCGCTACGACTTGAGGACTTCAATGATTCTCCACAACTCTCATTCTCACGTTAACTGTTACTCTCTCTGCTTCTTGACAATTGTGGTTGAATAAAAAGCGAAATAAAACTCACATATCTTGTTGTCTTCCATTCTACGTTTGTTATGAGCTACTAGAGTCCCTAAGAAGAGATCACCATAAGGATTTCAACTAATGTGCCTCAGTGTTGTGATATCATAGGAGGTTATGCTTATTTCAAGTTATTCGAACAATAGTAAGTACCGTATAAGTATCCGCACCTCTGTTGCCCACAGGAGTGTCGCTTGCGGTTACGTTTACGTTTTATCTGTCAGACAATTATCTAAATC
>Ga0208107_1000108_pt1 | contig 10707 bp, 14 predicted proteins | sample CryBogCBE29Oct07_FD_184586 | JGI IMG/M metagenome (GOLD analysis project Ga0208107, IMG submission 184586) | Freshwater microbial communities from Crystal Bog, Wisconsin, USA - CBE29Oct07 (SPAdes) | ecosystem: Environmental > Aquatic > Freshwater > Lake | place: Crystal Bog, Wisconsin, USA...
GGGGGGGGGTGATGAGGGCGTCATGATGTTCTTCAAAGGGTCCTTGAGGGTAAGATAGACTGGGCAGTGATCGCTTGCCTCGTTCCAGAATGGAGGACGACAAATTCCTGACTGACCGAAATCAACTTCTCCCTCCAGTTTCTTGGAGACCATGATGTAGTCAATGCGCGAGTAGATGTCGGCCGCGGACCAGAACTCCGTCCAGAGTTCTCCTCGATCATCCGTCAGGGAAAGTGCCTTGAGACTATCGGGCCATTCGGGCCTGCCCATAATCTGCCAGATCGCCTTTTCATTTTTCGTGTCGTTGAAGTCTCCCATCAGCACGAGGCGGGCGGCGGGATCCGTTCGCAGGATATCACGGACATAGCGTCTGAGATACTGCGACTCGGCTAGGCGAAGATCTTTCTCATCGTACTCAGCCACCTCCAGCTTGGCTTTCAGATGGACACAGAGAATGCGAATCTTCTCACCGGGTGAGGACTCAATCGTGACATCCAGAATACCGCGGGGACTGTGCAGGGTCACTCCGTTCACCCGAAGGGGCAGATCATTCTGAGAGTGATGTTCCAGGATCGGGGTTCGACTGAGTAGGGCGACACGACGACTGCCGTCGGCGGCCTGCAGGTATTCGCTGTAAGGGAAATCGAGCCCAGCTTTGCGGAGGCGACGCTGCAGATCCGCGAACTGAGATGGCTCACCCATCTCCTCCAGACCCAGAACGTCGGGTCGGATCGTCCCGATCATCCGGACGACGGCGTCACGTTCGGTTTCTGGTTTTCCAACATTCGGCCTCAGGACACCATCGATACGACGCGGCATCGTGATGTAGTTCTCCACATTGTAGGTGGCGATCCGGAATCCGTTTGTCCCCTCGGCATGCAGCGATCCTCCACTGCTGGTTAAAAAACAAAAGACGATCCCCAGCGCAGAGATCGTCTTCATGAACCAGCCAGAGATGTTCGTTCCGATCCGATCTTTAGGGAATTTCCCTAGGCGGGTTTCTGCTCGTCCTTGATTGCTGCAGGGGCGGTGGGACTAGCTTCGGTGACGACCGGAGTGGAGGCAACGATTGCCGGGGAGGGAGCAGTCGTCGGCTTGGCCACTTCCTTATCGAACTCATCCTTGGCTTTCTTGAATTCATTCACGCTCTGGCCGAAACCGCGGGCGAGTTCAGGCAGACGCTTGGCACCGAAGAGAACCAGAACGATCACCAGCAGGATAATCAGGTCGGGGCCGCTTGGGATACCGAAGGCCAGGAGAGGGTTGATACTGAGCGCTGAGGCAATCATCTGCATGATCTATCTCCTAACACTCCCTGCGATCCATGCAACAAAAAGTCCCATCCTGCCCTAGGCGTTCTGCTTGCGGATTCGCTCAATTTTTCGACGAGATTGTCAGAAGGGCGAATTGGCATTAAGAATATAAATACAACCATGGCTGCCCAGTTCCGCGATTATTACGAGACCCTGGGGGTCTCCAAGACCTCATCCGCTGACGAGATCAAGAGTGCTTTCCGCAAGCTTGCCCGCAAGCACCACCCCGACCTGGCCAAGGACAAGAAGGCCGCCGAGGAGAAATTCAAAGAGATCAACGAGGCCTATGAAGTCCTGAGCGATCCCGAAAAGAGGAAGAAATACGACGAGTACGGTTCCAACTGGCAGCATGCCGGCAACGGATTCCCCCCTGGGGGAGGAGCGACTGGCCGCGGAGGTGCGGGGGGATTCGGAGGATATGGAGGTGGCTACGGTGGAGGAGGTGATGCCTCGGATTTTCACTTTGGTGGGACAGGATACAGCGATTTCTTCGAGCAGTTTTTCGGTTCCCGTCGCGGACGGGGATTCAGCAGTGGTGGGGGAGGTGTTGATTTCGAGGAAACGCCGCAACGCGGGCGTGATGTCGAGGCCGATATTCTCGTGACGCTGGAGGAGGTGCTTCATGGTGCCACCCGACAGATCTCTTTTCGCAAGGGTAATTCACCCGACATTCAGACCTACACCGTCAAGATCCCTAAGGGCGTGCGGGAGAGCCAACGCATCCGTCTTGCCGGGCAAGGGGGCGCGGGTGGTTCACGCGGGGAGGCCGGAGATCTCTACCTCAGGGTGAAGCTCCAGCAGCATCCCGATTACCGCTTCGAGGGTTCCGATATTTATCACGAGGTTGATATTCCCGCTTGGCAGGCTGTGCTCGGAGGCGAACTCACCATTCCGACGCCCGATGGGAGAGCCAAGCTCAAGATTCCGGCAGGCACGCAGAATGGTCGTAAATTCCGCATCCCGGGTCGTGGTTTGCCCGACAAGGGAGGGGCCCGGGGTGATTTCTTCGCTGTCATGGAGATTGCCATTCCCGAGTCGCTCTCCCCGGAGCAGAAAGAACTCTGGGAAAAACTTTCCTCACTCGGCTGACAAAACAGAGTTGAATGAGGTTGTTGTGGAAGTGAATTAAGGATTCATGACCCTGTAACTTATTTAAACCTTCATCTTTCACCGTCTCAACCTGTGTCCCAGCTCGATTATCCCGATTCCTTCCGCGAACTGGTGCGCCAGTTCAGGAGGCTTCCGGGGATAGGACCCCGAAGTGCGGAGCGGATCGCCCTCTGGATGATGCGATCTCCCGATGCCAAATCGGATCAATTGGTCTCTGCGGTTTCCAAAGCCCGTGAGAGTTTGAAAACTTGCCGTCTCTGCGGATTCTTTGCCGAGACAGAAGAGTGTACCCTCTGCCGTGATCAGGCTCGTGCAGGGAGAGAACTCTGCATCGTCGAAACGGCCACCGATATTCTGCCGCTGGAGCGGACAGGGGTCTTTCGCGGACGCTACCATGCGCTTGGAGGGAAGCTTTCTCCTCTGGATGGCATCGGTCCCGAGCAGCTTCGAATCGCCGAGCTGATTGAGCGGATTGGAGAGGAGCGTCCTTCCGAGGTGATTCTGGCTCTCGGGGTTGATGTGGAGGGTGAGGCCACATCCCATTATCTGGCTGAGATGATCGCTCCCACCGGCGTTCATGTGACACGGATCGCCCAGGGATTACCCGCTGGCGGGGGTGTCGATCAGGCAGACCAGATCACCCTCCATCGTGCCCTCGCGAATCGCGGTGCGTACCTGCAACGGTAACGGTTCTTATACAACGCGCACGCTTGATGATTTCACTCCGGTTGCTCCTGCTTTCCTTTTGCCTCTTGATCACTGCTTTTTCTTGTCGTCTTCAGGCCGACGTTAATGAACGTCTGAATCCGCTGGTGACCCTCATGATCCAGAGGCTCCAGTTATCTCGCGAAGTGGCTTGGAGCAAATGTCAGGCGGGGATTCCTGTAGCTGACCCGGCTCGGGAGGCGCGGATGCTCACCGAAATCAAGACTGCCGGATCTCAGGAAGGAATCACATCCGAAGATGTCTCCAGATTATTCCTGCCACAGATTGCAGCCTCACGACGCTATCAGCAGGAACTCATTGCCGGATGGCGTTCTGGAATCGAAGTGCCGAAGATCAAGCCGCTCAATCTTGCTTCCGAGATCAGGCCACGCATAGACAGGCTGAATCGAGAAATGCTCCGTCAGTGGGTGCTTGTCTGCCATACCCAGTTCGACTGGGCTGACAGAGAGGAGGCGCAGCGAATGCTCCAGCAACGAGGGATTCCCTCTAATGTGGCCAAGATCGCGGTGAGCCCCTTGGGAGGTTTGAGGTGAAGACTCCGCTAAGATACTCTTTTTAACTTTTTAACCGTTTTAACTCCTTTATTCTTTCAACCTATGGCTACTCCGAAGATTGATCCCGCACTCCATCAAGAGAGAAAGCCCGACTGGATCAAGGTGCGTCTCCCCTCGAATCCCGTCTTCTTCTCCACCAAGGCGATGATCTCCGATCTCCGTCTGCACACGGTCTGTGAGAGTGCCCAGTGCCCGAATCGCTGGGAGTGCTGGAGCGGCGGAACCGCCACCATGATGATCGCTGGGGACCGGTGCACCCGTGCCTGTGGCTTCTGCGCCGTGGATACAGCCAAGCCTTTCGCATTAGAAGAGGACGAGCCGGAGCGCGTTGCCGAGGCGGTTCGTCGCATGAAACTGAAGCATGTCGTCATCACTGCGGTGGCTCGTGATGATATCCCCGATGGGGGCGCTGAGCATTTCGCACGGACCATTCAGGCTATCCGTGACATGGATGCCTCGATCATTATCGAGATTCTGACTCCTGACTTTAATGGAAATGATTCCTCACTCCAGACCGTGGTTGATGCCGCACCCCATATCTTCAATCACAATCTCGAGACTGTGGAGCGTCTCACTCCAATGGTTCGCTCCCGGGCGAAGTACCGACTCTCGCTCGACTTTTTGAAGCGTGCCCGCGTTCTTGCCGAGTCCCGTGGTCAGAAGATGGTGACTAAGAGCGGAATCATGCTTGGTCTTGGAGAGCAGGAGAACGAGATCTTCCAGGCAATGGATGACCTGCGTGAGGCTAACGTGAGCGTCCTCACCATGGGACAATATCTCCGTCCCAGCCCTCAGCATCTTCCTGTGGTTGAATACATCACTCCTGAGACCTTCAATCTCTATGGTGAGATCGCCCGCAAGAAGGGATTCAGTCATGTGGCCAGCGGTCCGTTGGTTCGTAGTTCCTATCACGCCTCGGACTTTAATCCGATCGAGGGTCTTGGTTTATAGGAATCGGGATATCGGCGTATAGCAGTGTTGGCCTGCAGTCGGCGTAGGAATACTACGCCTTCCTTTGGCCGCCTTGCTCTCCATCCGATCTTCCGATCCTCAAAGCCGCAGAAAGAAATGATGCAGGTAAGATCTAGTCAGCTGAGCCATCATTCGGTATTCAAAGGTTGATCAAGTCACTGCCGCAATGCTGACCAACAACGCCTTTACTTACGACATGGTGGGCAACCGCCTCTCCAAGCAGCAGAATAGCTCCCTCGTATCGGGAACCTTTAATAACCTCAATCAACTCACCGCCCTAACCGGAGGTAGTGGGAAATTGCAAGTCAACGGGACAATCAACAAAACCTCCAAGGTCACCGTGGTAACCGGCACCAATAGCTACCCCGCCACCACCCTCTGGGGTACCAACTTCAGCGCCAGCATCGCAGCCAGCTTAGGGACCAATACATTCAGCGTGGTGGCCCAGGATGCCAATACGAACTTGGTGACCAATACCTACCAAATTGCTGTTACAGCTCTGGAGGGGAGTAGAGGCTTCACCTACGACGCGAATGGGAATTGCACGAGCGACGGACAACGGAGCTACCAATGGGACGCCGAGAACAGACTCGCTAAACTGACGGTAGGGACCAATATCTACAGCTTCGGATACGACTTCGCTGGTCGTCGGATAAGCGAGAAGCTCAACGGTACCGTAATCAAGCAAACCGTCTGGGATACGGCTGGTAACTCACCAACTCCGCTAGAGGAGCGTACAGCTGCCAATGTGGTGTCCAAGAGATTCTTTGCTCAGGGAGAGCAGCAGGGGGGAACCAACTACTACTACCTAAGAGACCATCTTGGATCTGTAAGGGAGATGGTTAGCAGTAGCGGATCTATTGTCTCCGAGGCCACCTACGATCCCTACGGAGTAGCAACAATAACGGGGAGTGTCATCCCCACCTTCCAGTACGCCGGATACTATGCCCATCAGGGGAGTGGACTGAACCTCACCTGGTATCGAGGATATGATCCGGTGATCGGAAGATGGCTATCTAGAGATCCAATAGGATATGAAGGCGGAATTAACCTGTTTAGGTATGTGGGAAATGGGCCGATTATTAGGATTGATAGCTTCGGCTTACAATACTTTCAAGGGGGATCTCACGATACCAATGATCCTGAAGCTATGCAAAAGTTCATACAGGATCAATATGGTGAAGACGATAAAACAGCAGCGCAAAGAAAAAACGATGGGGGTGCTACCTGTAAAGCATTTGCAAATACTACCAAAACCTGGATGTCATTGATTACAGCTCCATTAAAAGAAGCAACATCCGCTGCTGAGTATACAGAAATATTAATTAAAAAAGCTATTAAAAGCATTATTATAAATAAATAATATATATGATTTCGCCAAATGTTTATTTTAGAATTGAACCGATAATAAGCTGCCTATTTCACATAGTCGTCGTGATTATGTTTTCGATGGCTATTTTTAGAAAATTTAGCTGGCCGTTTTTTATGATACTTATCTCATCGATATTATCTGCACCCGTATCTCTTTCATTTCTGATTCTTAAACAGCTGAGCAGTGGAGATCTTAAAGTTGAAGTATCAAAAAAAGCAGTTCGTGAAATATATACACTAATAACAATTCTTGAGCCTAGTGCAGTAATTTTTCTTTTTATCGCATTATTAATGTTAGTAATTGAATATTTTAAAATAGATAGTCTGCAATCAGAAAAACGTTAACGGATCGGATAATAGCTTTAGAACCCATAGCGGAGCAGCAATAAATACACCTGCCAACCAATAGCATTGGCCGTGCCGACCTATTTTGAAACTGAAGTGCAATCGAATCTGCCCGACTACAAACAATCTTCTCTAAATCTCATAGTCGATCATTTCCTCACTGAAGAATTCATCGTTTTTCATCTTGGAGGCAGGATGACATCTGCGATGCACCTCCTTAAGCTGGCGGATGTCGAGCGTGGTATAGATGGCTGTGGTCTCGAGTTTTTCGTGTCCTAGGAGCTGCTGGATGAACCGGATGTCTGCCCCTCCTTCGAGCATATGGGTGGCGCAGGCATGGCGTAGCTGGTGGCAGCTTCCATGACCCGCCAGGCCGGCTTTCTTCATGAAACTAGAAACCCTGCGGCTGAGGACGTCTGGATTGAAGGGGCCTCCATAGCCGGTGAGGAAGAGGTGCGTCTCCTGGCTGTCTCTACAAAGAAGTGGTCGTGTGGTTTTGAGGTAGGATCGGATCCAGGCGACGGCACGCCTACCCACAGGGATGATCCGATCCTTCTTACCCTTGCCGAGTCGGATATGGACTGATCCATGATCGGGATTGAAGTCTTGGAGTTCCAGATTGCAGAGTTCGGCACGGCGGAGACCATTGGTATAGAAGAGCTCTAAAATCGCTCGATCACGGATTCCTAGGGGATCTGTGATGTCTGGTATAGAAAGGAGGCGTCTGATCTGTCGGATGGTCAGGGAGACGCTAGGAAGACGTTTCTCGGGCCGAGGAAGGACCAGATCGCTTGCTGGATCGTAGGGAATGACGCTCTTGCGATTCATCCAACGGAACCAATCACGGAGGGTAGAGATCCGCTGTCTTTGTGCGCTCCAGCCCAGGGGTTTGCCCTTAGTCGGGTGGCGATAGCTCCAGAGCCATACTTGATAGGCTTCAAGAATGCACTGAGTGATCTGACTGGCGGAGGTCAGATTGCGTGCAGCACACCAGTTAATGAATGTCTTCAGGGCATCTCGACGCCCCTCGATAGTACCGAGCGAGTAGTTGTGAGCCCTGAGTTGCTCCAGGTAGGTGTCCTGGAGTGTGCCTAAAGAATCGGGAGAAGTACGATCCCAGCAGTCATGCCATTGAGCTACTCCACCTCGAGCATGGACAGGCCTATCCCGCATCCAGCGGATGTAAGTAATGCCCTTGGGAGCACTCATGGCGGATGAGACGGCGTGAATGGCTTATCTCAATCACGCACATGCCATTCACAGAATCAAGTGAGTGATTCCGATGAAGACGCAGTTTCCTTCGATGATGGATGGGATGCGCGGAGATAAAGCTCCAGACACAGAGAGTTAGAAGATTATCACGCATCGTCAATTATCATGGACGATGTGTCGGGAGCCGAGCCCCCAAGGAAACTCCAGGAGCCAAAGCAGCCGCAATCCAGCCGGATCCCTCGTAGCAAATGCCTGCCCGATAGCTTCGGCGAAGAGGGCACCCAGCAGGAGCAGCAACAGAATACCAACCATGCCTTGCCAGTGGCATGGCGGCTTCCACAGGGTCAACAGGCCCGCCAAGATTTCCAGAACGGGCAATCCCTCCGCCAAATCTGCGAATCAGGAGGCGTGCGACCAATGACAGGCGGGAGACTACGGTGGAAACTGCCAAAGGCAGCTCAAGGGTGAGACGAGCGGTAGCAAGCGAGTCAAAACGGGCACATTAGGTGTTGGTACGCGTCAGGAGGGTTTGCGTTCGTCGAAACTCGCGGTGCGGCTACGCGAGCTGCTTCCGCCGGCCTCACTACCATCGGGCTGTTCGTAGCCAAGCAGCTTCTCGGGTGTTTCATTCCCATCAATAGGTTGGCTCTGTTAATGCTATCGGTGGGGGCGGGATTAAACTAATAATCATCAAACTTTATAAAATATATGATTACCCATAGAGGCCAAAACGCTATAAATAATATTACCCCTATTGAATAACCTGAAAAAAGTCCTCCTAAGAAATTAACGAGTGATACTTTCTGGCTTTCTGCATCAGAAAATATAACATAAATATATAGTAGCAGTCCAATAGCAAAATACCCTATTGTTAACAACTCAATCCAATTCATATAATTTGGCTATGGGCAAAAAGGCCGCATCGGAGCTACAGGATCAACATTATTTGGGATAATATTTCTTCCATTTCCACTGATTCCATTTAAGAAATCCGCATAGCCAGATGTTAGATTGTTGGCTCCATTGTATGCTTGATAACCACCCCAAAAGGTTGCTGGCAGGCCAGCGACTTGACCAATAATAGGAATAGTGGCTGTTGCTGTAGAACCTGCTGCCAGTATGCTTCCACCACTTGCTAATTGAACTGTACCTCGAATCATATTTACTGCCCCGAAAACTGATCGACTGATGGGTAGGTTCATCCATCGCAATGAATCATTAACCGCATTTCTACTGATTGTATCTAGAAAAGATCTAAAACCTGCAGCAATAGCCATTCCGCTTGCATCATTGGCATTTGAAGCACCTGCCATAGACCAATTAGCATCACATGAACATAACCCAATGGGATCCCATATATTAAATGGACTATTGCCCACATACCCATAAAAGTTAACCCCTCCCTTAGTTCCAATAGGATCTCTAGATAGCCATTTCCCGACCCCTACAGAGGTTGGAAAACGAGCGGTGGAACGGTAGAGGAGTGCCACGTTCGAACTGTTACCTGGGGACCATCCGGGATGCAAGACCTCATTTGGTAAGAATAGTTTGGGCCCATTTCATGAGTCGGGCAGATCAAGTAAAAGGCAGAATGATTTCCTCCCTTTCTTTCTTTTTCTTGGTGGGCTGACCTGCAATTGACATCATGATGATTTTATGTGATGACTTGATGCATGAGGACAACCATTTCTATTTCGGATTCGCTGCTGGATTTGGCCAAGAAGGCTTCTAGGGAAAGACGTTCAACGCTCGGGGAGGTGATTGAGGAGGCGCTTCGGGCGACCTTAGTCCCCCGATCCAAGTTCACTCGGAAGCCACTGCGCCCTGTCCTTCCCACTTTCAAGGGATCTGGACTTAGAGAGGGCGTACGCCTGGACTCGTCGGCTGAGTTGCTCGAGTTGATGGAGTCCTAGACTTGGCTTTTCATGCAGTTGCTCGACGTCAATATCCTGGTTCATGCGCACAGGGAGGATAGTGAACGCCACCTTGAAATTAAGGAGTGGCTAGAATCTGCTTTGGTTGAACCAGAGGGTATTGCGCTCTCTGAGTTGGTACTTAGCGGATGTCTCCGGGTGATTACCCACCCAAGGATTTTCAAACAGCCGACGCCCTTGGCATTAGCACTGGAGTTTGTTGAGTCTCTACGAAGTCTGGATGGAGTCAAAATCCTGGCTCCTGGTGATAAGCATTGGGCGCTATTTATTCGTCTCTGCCGAGATGGTGATGCCCGTGGAAATCTGGTCCCTGATGCCTACCACGCCGCGCTGGCGATAGAGACAGGGTGCGAATGGGTGACTCTGGATCGGGGATTTGCACGATTTCCAAGACTGAAGGTGCTGCATCCGCTGGATTAAATTACTGCATCAATTTTGAAGGTCTGTGAGAAAAAAGTCCTTGCGGACTCTTTTGGATTCATGTACCGAACATATGATCGGCATATGAATCTCACCCCACGTCAAAGCGAAATCCTCTCTTTTATCCGCGAGTGCGCGGAGGAACGGAGCGGTATTCCCTCGGTGCGTGAGATCATGGCACGGTTTGGATTTACCTCTCCGGCCACGGTGGCAAGCCATCTTGAACTGATGGAGAAAAAAGGGGTTATTCGCCGTGAGGCCGGGCGGTCGAGGAATATCATCCTACCAGATCTAACTCCCCGCTCTGCGCGTCCTGATCTGCTGGAGGTCCCCCTTTACGGAATGATCCCGGCGGGTATTCCCGAGGGCCAGGAGCAGGAGGCTGATCGCTGCATCACCGTCGATCCCGAGACGATCAAGATCCCTAGGAATGCCAAAACATTTGCTCTGGAGGTGAGGGGGGATTCCATGATCGGGGCCGGGATTCTGGACCGCGATATTGTGATCCTCGAACACTCCCAACCCCGTCACCGAGATATCGTTGCTGCCCTGATTGACGGGGATGTAACGCTCAAGCGCTACCTTGTCGAGGGAGGTTCCTACTTCCTCCGCGCAGAGAATCCTCTCTATCCCGATCTCATTCCAGCACGGGAACTCCTTATCCAGGGGGTCTTCCGTGCGTTGATCCGAACCCATCGTCACAACTAAACAAACAAAACAACAGCATCCTTCACTATGAACACCGCCACC
>Ga0208107_1000112_pt1 | contig 10605 bp, 6 predicted proteins | sample CryBogCBE29Oct07_FD_184586 | JGI IMG/M metagenome (GOLD analysis project Ga0208107, IMG submission 184586) | Freshwater microbial communities from Crystal Bog, Wisconsin, USA - CBE29Oct07 (SPAdes) | ecosystem: Environmental > Aquatic > Freshwater > Lake | place: Crystal Bog, Wisconsin, USA...
GTACATGGGGGCTCTTAGTTATTAGACATTACTGCGCTGCCTTTTGTCTATTCATAATTAAGATGTGAGATTTTCGGCCATATTTATCCAATCCATTTGTAGCAAAAAATCGTATTTTGTATTTTCGAGCAAGATTAATCCGGATTAACTTTTAAAACGTATCTAGTTGCCATATATATCTGAACCACAAAAAAACAAATGACGAAAATGTATTTAGATAGCCTCCTGACAGAAATTTTTACTGTAGTGGCCAGTTGGAGATCAATATTTAGGAATATCGACTTGGAAATATTTTAGCATCAAAGATTGCACGTTTTGAGTGAGTGTTCTGATCGCTGAAAAATTATAATTGGTTGAAAGTTAGTAAATGGATTTGTCACAAAAGAAATCAACAACTCGTGCTGGTATTGTTCAGGAAGAACAAGATGATTATTTCAAAGAAAAAATGGAGGAATATCGATTGTTCTTAGAGAGACACCCTGGTTATAATGACGACGGTATACTACTTGGTGATGAAATGGAAAGTAATAGTGAACATGATGAAATCGCTCAACCAAAAAGAAAACGATCGAATAGTAATCATAACACCACTAAAAGTAATGCAAATGTGGGAAGCAGATTTTCTCAGCGTTTAATAAATAATCGTAATCTTGTCGAAAAAAGTGCAAGTGATCAAAACAGGAGCAATGGAAGAGAATGTAAATATTGTAAACTTGCTTTTGGATGCAGCAGATTATACCCGTATGATGCTTTATTGAGACATTACCGAAGTGCAAAATGTGGATCAAATTTAATCAATATCGAAGATGTTGACGTAGAAGATGAAGATTATTTAATTCCTGAACCTAAATCATTTGTTACTAATATAGGGTCTGGTTTGGCGCTCCCTGTAACAGTCTCTCGTGATGTTTACCGTGATTTACCTAATACTACAAATGATGAGGAGATAATAACTTCGACCTCCGATGTATTTTCAGTTAATGATCATTTTATGGACAACGAATTTGTTGATGAGGTAGAGGATATTCAGGAGAAAGAGGAAAATAAATATATAAAATTTCAGAAGTTGTTATATGAGCAAATATATGGCCTTGATTGTTTGTATGTTAATACGTATGATGAGATGATTGACTTAATTCGCACCACCTATGCCTTAAAGTTTCAAAAGAAGATGTTAAGAAACATTTCTATATACAAGTATTGGGTAGAAAACCGACTTAGTGACAGGGGCCAACTAGGATTTTTAGAGGTTGTGCATAAAATATTAGAAGATTTCGATATCCCCCGATCTGCTATACCAGAAAGTTTGAATGGTGTTAAATATAAAATCTTTCAAAAACTAAAAATTTACAAGTATGGGAAATTACAGATTGATTGGCCAGAAGGATGGCATATCGATGAGATGGCCTTTGAAATTAATCCGATTCAGGTTTACCTAAGGGACCCGATTATGTTGGTTGCAGAGCTTTTTGTTAACCCAGAGATAATGTTTAAGTACAAAAATGACGTGCACTTTCGCTACTATAGTGGTAGTATTGATGGTGGTGGTAGGGAAAACACTTACGCCAACTTAATGTCCAGTATATGGTGCAAGAATACTGAAAATAGCGTTTTACAGAGGTCACCAATGGGAAATCTACTGCCGATAATCTTCTATTCTGATGGAGTGCAGCTTGGTACAAATATTCATAATAATATGACCCCTTTAATGTGTACCTTAGGAAATTTTTCTGATGACTTAATCGATCAAGACATATCAAAATGTGTTATCGGTTACTTACCAAACTTGCGTGACTACAAAGCTAGTATTCATCAACACATAAAGCGTTTTTATAGGAGTGAAAACGCAGTTCTTGAACAGTTTCGGTACTTTGATCTTCTGGTGGAAAGAGAAGTTTGGAAAGAAATCATCAAGTGCGTAAATAAATATTGGAACGAAGGGGTAAATTTGCATGTGCTTGGCTATGGTTCCAAGTTATTCTTTCCTTGCGTAGCTTTTTTTGTGGGTGATGAGCCTCAACAACGTAGGCAAGCTGGTATTCAAGAAGGGAATTGCACTCATTCTTGCATCTATTGTACGTACTCGAGTAAAGACGGTTTATATGATGAACGACGACATTTACCTCGCAATTTTGAAGAAAATAAGAGACTTTGTACTGAAGGTGATAAGATTCTTTCAAAAAAAAGCTTAGGAAATGTAGTTAGTCGTACTGAAGAGAAGGTTCTTGATAACTTGAAATCGAGGAATGTACAACCATTCAGCAATCCGCTATTTAATGCCCCGCTAGGATATAACAGTAACGTTTACATCGCTACACCACCAGATACTTTACATCTATTTTGTGCTGGACTAATGAAATCTTTAACAAAAACTATTATGTCAATTATTCATAAAGTTAGTCAATTAAACAGCAATTTTCGCAACAACAAAGCATTATTGGATTACCGAATTAACAATTTCCCATTCGTACATGACATGCCACACGTTCATTGGACTACAATAAAAGGAGGTATAATGAGATATTTAGGTAAAACTAATCAGGAACTTGGACGCTCTAGTGGCAGTTTTGGAGGTTTTCGGTCAAATACATTCATTTCGTTACTCTTTCAACTCTATTATTCAATCGGAAATCAAGGAGATGTTTTGCCGAAAGAACAAACTACCAAATTGATGGATTCTAGAAGTAAGAAAAGCATTATTCTCTGCGATATTCAAGGGAAAGTACTGAAATCAATATCGTTCTTGCTGGACGTATACTTTGACACCAAGCGAGCAGAGTGGAAAGATATTGAAATCTTACGATTTGAAAGGAAACTGAAAAATTTGTATGTACATTACATTATGGTTTGGGATATGAATCAAACAATATTAGCGATGAACCCAAATCATGGTAAAAAGTGTCAGCAACGGAATCCTCACAAAATGCTTCACTTGCCGATGGTTTTACGACTATTTGGCAGCTTACGTAAAATGGACACATCATCTTGGGAAAGGTATCATAAAGTGGCAACAACTGGTACTTGGAGTCAAACAAGTAAAAGACATGACGAATCAAGCAAAGAAATGCTCGAAAAATATAATTTAAACAAATTCTCAGCAGCTTTAACTTTAATATCAGACATGCACACTATGAGCAGGCAACTATTGTCAACAAAAATGAAAATCGTAGTGCATGATGAAATAGTTCGGTATGATGTAATGAAAAATCACAAGAAACTTTTTTTTAAGATAAGGCGAAGTAGACATCCGAGCAAACGCTGTATCAATGTCATGGGAGGAAACAAAGCTTGGAAAAATGCATGTATTCATCATCCATTTCATACTAAAGAAAATTTTATGAGGAAGCTATATGATCTTGAATTTTTTGATCTGTTAAGACATTACAATAATATTACTACAACACAAATTAAAAATTATGACATGTTTATAGTGGGGGCTATTGTATATACTAGTGATCCGAAATCTCTCGGTAATGGAGCGTTGTATGCGACATCCTGTATAAGTAAGCTACATCGATCGCGACACGACTTTGTGTTGTTAAAAGTAGAGTTAAGTAATAACGATCTGGATTCTGATGATGACATATCCTTGGGTGATGAAAGAGTTCGAAGCAGAAAAACGCCAGAAGAAAAAAATTACAAAACCATTCTAGTGAAAATATTGTTGTTTATATGTATTCAGGAGAACCAGTTAATACCCAATGTTAATAATTGTGACAATGTACCAATAGTGTTTTGTTTGGTTCAAGAATTATTTCAAGTTAAACGTCAATTACGATCTTACTATCAACTTGGTACACTATTCCAATGGGCAGCTGATCCTAGAAGAAATACATCATTTTTGTATCGTATAATACCAGTGGAAAGTATATTAAGACCTGCTTTTGTAGTTCCTGTAATCAACAATAATTACAATGCAAATAATCCACACATTAATGATAAGTTCTTTATGTTGGATCGCAAATATTTTGATCGTTCTGGCTGGTGGACTAATAATTCTTTTGAGGGACATGAAGAATTTCTTAATACGTTGCAAGAACAACAACGATATTTTGACCGTAATTTGCGAGAACATGTCAGGCTCAATAGAGGTATTGTTACTACAAGAACATCAACTTCAGATGCAGAGAGTGGTAGTGAGGACAATGGTGACAATGAAGGAAGTATGATTGAAGATGGTGATGACGATAGTGATTTGTATTAAGTGCGTTGATGTCCTCAAATGTAGCGCTTCTATGTTACATGTAAATACTCTGTAAAATAGTCGATGTTTCATCTACTCATGAACTAAATATTTATGATTTGTACTTGAAATATGTTAAAGTAAAGCAAAATCCTTTAATACTTCCTTGTAAGATTATTATCGTCAAGAATTTAAATTTATTTAATTATGTCCTCAATATCCCAAAAATTAGATAATGGCTGCCTATTAAAACATAGATAATACCGAGTGCAATGATCAGAAATCAGCTTGAACACATTGAAGCATCTCTTCAACCACTTTGTTGTCTTCATGGCCTTGTTATTCTAAAACAATACAAAGAAAACATTTCATCATAATAAATAAGATATAGCAGTATTAGCAATGTAATATTACTTTAATAGTACTCTAGAACTTTCGCTGCTCACCTGAGAAGTCTTATTTCTGTACCACGCTAATGTGTAGATTCATTTCGTATCATAAAAATCATGTACACACCAGATGAAACGAAAGAAGTATCTCGAATCAATTCAAGCTCTTCGCTAATTCCGGGAGAGTTCTTCTTAAAATATTCTAATGGTAACTTTCCTGGGTTGAGTAAATTTTTTCTCTTCGTGTGATAATCAGGATCATTGTATTCAGGAAATAAATAAGACTTCATATTGTGAGGTACATTAATTGTAGAATCATCATCAATTAATACGTAATTCGACTTGTTGGTTGTTACGGACTCGTTCTGTTTAATAACGCATTTATAGTGGCCAATTTGCCCAGTTGCTGTAGCACTGAGATAGAATATATATGAATGCATCACGTATTTGGTATCTCTGTCCATCACATTTCGATCATAATAGTACATGGATATATCATCATTGAGATCATTCGTACATTTGTATGCACTTAAATCCATAATTTCATCCTTGAAATACAGTTTCATCTTGTTGTACACATGCTTTTGTTTTTTTGAATCGAAGATATTCCTGTTGATTCGAACACGCTATAAAGCAGATGAAAAATTATGCATTACTAATATTTTTACGCAATAAATTCTTACCAATATAGCAGGCGCTCTCATAATTCTCACTGTTCTTTCATGTTGAATTGAATTTGACGGTGAACACGAATAACAATTTTTACTAATGATTTCTGGTATGAAAAAGCTGTTGTTCCGTAGTGCATCATTAAATTCACACTTGAAGATTTTAGAGGATGGGTCATAATGAGGAAGATCTATAACTAGCTCTCCTACTGTTGTACAGTATAAGCTAATTTTCCCACAGTTGAGACAGCAATCTTTATGTAAGAGCAAAATAGCAAACAGCTCGCTACAAGGTCGTATACCGGATGATATTCGCTCTCGCAGATAATAATTTAAGACAATATCCTTCAACGGCAAATTACTGTCAATAACACTTTGTTCCGCAGAAACTATTTGATAGCCTAACGATGAATCGACATCAAAAATAACATTTTGATACCTGTACACATTATCCAACATCTTTATTAGCATCAACAAAATTTCGTTAGAGTCCTGGTGATTGCACCGATATACACTTGCTGCAATTTTTTGTACATTCGTACCACTCCGAGTCCTAGTGCTACTTATTGGAATTTGGAATATAGGCATGGAGTAAAAAGTAGATGCATAACAAGTATTTACCGCTTCGATGTAATAGTCTGGATTCTTCCCGACACATTTTACTGCAGCATACATATTTGCAATTTTTTCAATGAATCCAAAACTCTCTCGATCAGGGACACCATAAGGTAAATGGGAAATTTCCAACAGAAAGTTTCTAAGTAAATTGATCCTGAAAAATACTTGTAACAAAGCATTTATACAGCAAAAGTTATTGGTTCTGTTTGGTAGCCGAATGAAATCTTCTTGAACTGTTTCCAATCGTCCATACCATGAGGCAGGCTTCAAATAAAAATCGTTCAAAAAGCTAACTCTAATCACTAACGAGGGGATAATACTTGCGTTTTTAACAGATCCAATATCAGAGTTATCAACTGCATCTTCCTCCTCATTGTCTCCATTCCTAGTGTTAGAACGAACGCCTTCTTCCTCGCCATTCTTCTCAACAGAATCAACAAACGGGTCTCCAACAACTGCATCTTCCTCCTCGTTGTCTCCATTCCTAGCGTTAGTACGAACGCCTTCTTCCTCGCCATTCTTCTCAACAGAATCAACAAACGGGTCTCCAACAACTGCATCTTCCTCCTCGTCTCCATTCCTAGCGTTAGTACGAACGCCTTCTTCCTCGCCATTCTTCTCAACAGAATCAACAAACGGGTCTCCAACAACTGCATCTTCCTCCTCGTTGTCTCCATTCCTAGCGTTAGAACGAACGCCTTCTTCCTCGCCATTCTTCTCAACAGAATCAACACCTCGGTCTCCAGCATCTACACGCTCAACATTACCATCTGGATTAAAATCTTCTTCCCATTCGAATTCTTCGAAACTGTTCCCTTCAAGGTCAGCGACTGAGTTGCTGTTGGTTGACTTAATGTCTTCGACTACATGTTGTAATTCAGTCCGATCAAGGGCCCTTTTACTAACGGTCAATCGCTTGTTTGCAATTACTTTCTGAGAACTTCCTTGATCAAGTTTACTCTCATCATCTAGAAGCAGACAATTGTCAACTATTTTGGCAGTTCCATCAGATAAATCAATCATCAAAAAGCCCTTTCGATAGCTTGGATTTCTATTGCACATCTTTTGTAACGATAGAGTGACCTGCTTCACCATATCTGAATCAATTGATCCATTTTCCAGCTCCGTCAAATCAATGATTGTTTTCTTTTTGCTTGACAATAGTCCGGACCCACGATCACTTTTCCTCTTCTTCTTAGTATCGTCGATGATGAAGTTGTTAATATTTTCAATAGCTGTGTTAATAGCGGTATCACCTCCAAAATCGATTACTGGTACTTTCTCTCGAGGTGAAGAAGAGTTAAAAAGATATGGCAGAACCTCAAATGTCTCATTGCCCTATACATAATAGAAGATAAAAAAAACTCATGCACGCAAGTTATTTCAAACTTAATACCTGAAGGGCAAGAACCCCGGAAATCTTATCCAAGGCTACAAACTTCATTCTGAGAAGCCATTCCTGGTGAATTCTCGGCATAGATACTTTGTTTAGCCTAAACATAACGATTCTGCAAGATGAGTTTGGTAGGACGTTTTTTATTACACTCTCATTTGCTGCAACAAGTCCAATAAAGTTTGTAATGACTTGGCATTTCTTTAAGAATTGGAACACTCTCGAAGATTCCTTCTTAGTTATGTCTGCAATTATGTCAACAGAGCTAAAGACGATAGAGTGTAACGGAGTACAGGATTGTTTGTCGGTTGCTTTAAGCTTTGTATTTATGATCTCAATCGCAGTTGATAAATCTATACCCACAGCATTTATATGCGCAAAGTACGATTTCATAGCACCAACTAAATAGGGTATCCCAACACCAATGTCTGCATAATCGGTAAAGTCAGTGAACAAAGGGAAGTGTTTCCTTATAAGATATATGATCTTCGACGATGTTAACTTCGACACGTAGTGCATCATGGATCCTAATCAAAGAATTATATCAAATTCAAACTTAAATAAAGTAAAACCATATACCTATATTGCGGTTATCCACTGCAGCAAGATTATTCCAACTCAAGCGAGTCATTTCGTTCCACAATCGGGTGATAGTTTTCGTGATATCCGTCAGGGTAAGATTGTATTCGTCCTTTATGACTTCACAATTACCAAAATCGGTGTACTCCTGCGTTTCTCTCACGCTTAAGTAGAGTTCTTCGCTCTCCGTGTACATTTTGCGGACTTCGTCCAACATTTTTGTTAGAAAGTCAGAAGCTGGCAAACTCTGGAAACAAGTTGCCGAAGTTATGCTGCTGTACGTGGAGACCAGTTGTCTGATGATGCAGTAAACGTCTTTCCTAGATCTCTTGGTTATTAGAAGCTTCCCAGTTGCCGCGGCGCAAAAGGCATCACGAAGTAGCTCCACACCGATCCTCATCTCTCGAACATTCGCAATCAGTTGACACTGCAATATTGCCTGATTTGTTGCGCTTGACCGACTAAATAGAGGTGGATACGTCGCTTCTGACACAACGGTAGAAGTTCTTTGCAAGCGTCTACGTTTCGTAGGCGTTGAGGATACTCCCTGAGAATTCAAATCATCTTCATCTTCATCGTCCATAACTACTCTCGTTCGCTTCTTTTTCATGAGTTCAGGGTACATGCGAAGGACGTTTTTCCAGACGCCATCGTCCAGAAATCGCTTCCGAGCTTTCCAATACTCTCCTGTGTCATCGTACTCCCAGCAATATTCATCCATAGGCTTTATCATTGCAGAATTAAACAACCCCATTCTTCCATTGTCATCGTAACCTAAATACAAATTGGGCTCTTGCTTGCCCAACGGATCATTAGCGTAACCCAAGAAATACGCGCAGCAATTGTATCTTCTGTCAAAACCATTGAAAAACCTGCCCGTTCGTTTGCACGCAATGTAATATGCTTGTGAACCGTTGTCCGTTAGTACCTCGTTTTCATTGTAGTTTGCGTCGTGAATGATGTCGACGTATTCCACTAACTGATGAAGAACATTGATACTTGACGCAGCATAAGCTCCAAGATCTCCGTCCTTCCCAGATAACTTGGACGGGGCGATGAAAATATAGTGACTCTGTTTTTCTATTTTCTTCATCAGATCCCATCGAATGCCGTCAATCTTATTCAATTCGGTAACACTGATCTCACCGTATTTTTCGTCACCGCCATCGCTTACATCACATCTTCCGTTAGATATTCCTTTATCTCCATTTCTAGGAGTGCCTTCACCGCCTTCGCCAGCGACTACGCCGCCTGTTTCTGCATTCCCCTCGTTGTCGGTCCCACCTACTACTACGTCGCCCGTGATGACACGCCGGCCATAATTGCCTTCGCCGCCTGTCACTGCACCCCTGCATTCACCTCTAGTGCCCATAGCTACACCTTCTGTTTCTGCACTCCCTTCTTTGTCGCCCCCACCTTCTACTACGTCGCCGGTGATGACACGCCGGCCATCATTGCCTTCGCCGCCTGTCACTGCACCCCTGCATTCATCAACTTCACCCCCGGGACGACCACCTATCATCACGCTTTCGCCTTCATCGTCTTGACAAATGCCTACACAGCCTAAAACTGTACGTCTGCCTACATCGCCCTCATCATCTGCCAATGCGCCCCCACCTTTGGTGTGCGGCAAAACCTGAACGCCCTCAGCCTCACTCATGGACTCATCAGCACTATCGTCATAAACTTCTAAGCTTCCTTTATAGAAAGTTTTAGAAATCCAATCAAACTCATCTGCATCATCTGTGATCACCTCGTTGGCGGAGTTTGATCCCACTTCATTGGAAATTAGAGTCAGTTCCACCGATGGTCCTAGCAAGAGAATGTGAGAAACGAAAGCAAGGGAGTCGGGTCATATTTGATAATAGCAGAAATATTTTTAGAATCGTCAAAGCCCACCACACGGTACCTTGTTCAGAGCTAGCAGTAAAAAGGTCTGGCGGCGGCACACTCTTAATCGACTGCCAATGCTCTTGTAAAACAGTACATCTTATTAGTAATAAAATTCTTGAAGCCATCATGAATTAAAATGTTTACCTTGAATAAAGTTTTTTACGTGTCCCTTAAAATTTCGTTTTAAACGTTGTATATCTCTTATAATCGATTGACAAACTTCATCTGGCGAATATAATCGATAGAGATCAAATCATAAACTTATAGAAACAAGTTGACGTTAAAATTCATCATCGGCATCACTTACCGTCAAAGTCATTGGAGTATAGACGCTTTTGAGAAGCTTGTTTTGCAGATTTTAATGCCATGTATTTGTCGTAAATGTCCAATTTGTCCTTATACTTGATCTTCAAATGATCTGGCAATTGCTCTTTATCGCTCTCAATAGTCATTTTCACAAAACAAGCTGCATATGGTTCTATTCTTTTATTGAATTCCTGAATGTCGTGGCATCCATTATCGAAGAAATGCTTTGCAATTTTCTTTTTCAGCTCGGTTGTCAATTTCGTTGTGTTTTTCTTCATTTTGTAAATTTCTGATAGGAGTTCAAGTATTTCTTGTGATGGCTCAATCTGTTGCGTATCCATATTAGAATTATATCTTAAGTTCTGCGAAATTGTCACTATTGTGCTCGTCATTTCATCCTCTTGTTGTGCTTGCATTACGAAATTCTGTGGATTCTGTGGATTAAAAACTATCGCTGAATTACTAGTTGTGACTGTAAAAGGACTGCGTGATTGGCGACGTGATAAATCTCAGCGCTCAATTGAGCGCTGAGATTTATCACGTCGCCAATCACGCAGTCCTTTTACAGTCACAACT
>Ga0208107_1000125_pt1 | contig 10095 bp, 9 predicted proteins | sample CryBogCBE29Oct07_FD_184586 | JGI IMG/M metagenome (GOLD analysis project Ga0208107, IMG submission 184586) | Freshwater microbial communities from Crystal Bog, Wisconsin, USA - CBE29Oct07 (SPAdes) | ecosystem: Environmental > Aquatic > Freshwater > Lake | place: Crystal Bog, Wisconsin, USA...
GAGTTGTGGTTGCTTCTTCAAGCAGCAAGCATTGACGCTCACTGGCTACACCTTGAGATGCACACAAAAGCAAACAATCAGAGCTGTTTATACGTACAGTACAATGTTTCAGATCAAATATCTCGTTCCAGAAAAGAACCGCTTTGTTGGATATTCAGCTTCTGCTTTAAGATGGCCCTCACATGACATTTTCCAAAGCTGTATCGAATTCCGAAATGAACTTCGGCGCCCTTTCGCCTATGCGAGAAATGGGAGCATACGAGTGCCTATGGAGCCGCGCTGGATCGGAGATGAAGCCGTCGTTCAAAACGGTAGCTGAACTGTTTAGTAAAAACCCCGGCGCGCTTCCTTCAGACTTGGTTGATGAAGATGATGCCATGTCGTGTGCTCGCGAAGTGCTGATGCGATTCGAGCGCGGAGGGGTTGGTCCCTTTAGCATGCGCTTGAACGGTATTGGCGACTATCCGGCTGAACTACGTGATGCCGCACATCCGCTCGAAATGCTTTACTACCAGGGAGAATGGGATTTAGCTTACTCCCCTAAGAGGGTTGCCATTGTTGGCACTCGCAATCCAAGCGAAGAGGGTATTCGCCGTACACGTAAACTGGTTAGTCTATTGGTTGAAGACAAGTACTCCATTGTCTCTGGCCTAGCAAAGGGCATTGACACCATTGCCCACGAAACTGCCATTGAGAGAAAAGGTGAGACGATTGCGGTAATTGGAACGCCATTAGATCACGTGTATCCGAAAGAAAATGCCGCACTTCAAAAACGCATTGCGCGTGAATTCTTGTTGGTGAGTCAAGTTCCTGTTTTGTTCTACGCGCAACGATCATGGCAATGGAATCGCGAGTTTTTTCCTGCTCGTAACGTCACTATGTCCGCAATGACGCAAGCGACCATCATTATTGAAGCTGGCGAGACTTCAGGAACACTCATTCAAGCTCGTGCCGCTCTGGCTCAGAAGCGAAAATTGTTCATATTAGAAAGCAATTTCCAAAAGCCCGGACTGACTTGGCCACACCGTTTCGAGGAACAAGGCGCTATTCGAGTTCGAGATTTTGATGATATCCAAAAGGGACTTGCCGTTGAAGCTGCAAGCCATTGATGAGAGCAATAGGTCAGCGCACTATTATTTAGCGCCAGATGACAAATGCTACTTTTTGCATGAGTTCACAGCTCGAAAGGGCTATGCGCATAGCCCAGGCAATCAATTCATATTCAACTTCAAGAAATCTCCGACAAAGCAGGCGGAACCCCAATATCAACACAAGCTGCGGGCAATTCAAGAGGCAATATTTTGGTATCGAAGCATATTTGATCAAGTCAACGGTAGCTACACAGACTGCACTTACGTGCCAATCCCTCCCTCTAAGAAGTCGGACCACTCTGAATACGACGACAGAATGTGGCGAGTCGTTCAAGGGATTTGCCAAGGCAACGGAGCAGATGGCAGAGAGTTGATTCTGCAGACTGACAGCTATGACGCAGCGCACCTTGCGGGAGAAGGTGCAACGCGGATTAAGCCTGACGAGCTGCGCGCTTTATATAGGGTTAGTGATGTCCCCCCCAAAACAAAACGTATTCTTATTCGACGACGTACTTTCCGCAGGCTGTCACTTCAAAGCCGCAAAAGAAGCGATATTAGGTCAATATCCAACTGCAAACGTGTACGGATTCTTTCTGGCACGGCGTGTGATCTCAAATCCCTTTGAGGACATGAACATAGATGATTTTTAAGTAGTCAATAAATGGATATATCGGTTCGGAAGATGCACATAGCGGAAAACTGAAACATTGACGAATCCCTTTTTGGTCTGGCCAGCATACCCGACGACTCGTTAGTGCGCGGGCACACCGTTCGCTCACGCCTTCTTCGCGGAGGTTCCATCTCGAGTGGGATCGATATAGCAACTAACAGGAAGTGGAAATGACAATTACTGCTGCATGGGTAAGGACCTTGAAGGACTGTAAGGAACTCATCGTCGTCTCTGATAGCCGCCTGAATGGTGGAAAGAAGATGGACTGTGGTCAAAAAGTTCATATGCTCCCGCGCTCTGATGCATTCATTTGCTTTGCTGGCGACACATCCTGGGCTTATCCACTAATGCATCAGGTCATATCTGCAATATCTACTTATGAACGCTCCGCTAGCCGCGCTCAAGATATTGTTGAACTAAAAAGTCATGTTCTAAAGGTTTTTGAGAGCCTTCGTCAAGCAGTCCACGACGCGAGTGGAGATGAAGGAATTCCCTCAGCCGAATTTCTATTTGGTGGGTATTCATGGATCAGAAAAAAATTCATGATCTGGCGCATACATTTCCAAAAGGGTATGAATTGCTTCGAGGCCAATCTCGCTAAAGAATGGAATGGCAATCCGTGGATATTTGCTGGAGACAAAAATCATGTCGATCGGGCTCGTGAGAATTTCTCTGTATTAGTGAATTCTCGTGGACGTGGGCCCCACCAAGTTGATCATTTCAAGTTGGACTGGGAGCCCTTTGAAGTCATTCGCGATATGTTGAGAGAAGTAGATAAAAACAAGAGACTCCATAAGCAAGAGTCGATCGGCGGGGCGCCGCAAGTTCTCAAAATCTACGAGCATTTGAGCTCAAGGTACTTGGCAGTCGATTGGAATATAAGCAGCCAAGAAAACGGTGATGGAGTCTATGTTTGTGGTCGAAAAATACTTAGTTATGAAAGTCCAAGTCTTTGGATACTTAACCCTGATACTCTAGTGACGAGGCATCCTTTTTATTCAGAGGCAGAAACAGAGTTTTCTGAAGAGCAATCCGAGGAAGAGCCGTACGACCTCAAAGCGCATTCAATGACGGCCGCTAACGTCCCATCTAATACGGCTAGTCAGGGGGCAACTTTTGGCAAATGACTTAATAGCGGCAGGCGGCTGGGTGTTCAGTGTTGTCACTGCACTAGTTGCCTATAAAGCGGCAACGCGAACATATAGCGATACGTCAAAAGACAGCGACAAGAATGTCTATGTCACGGCCGTTACGAATGAACGGGCCAAGTGGCGGGACGACTTTCGTAAAAGTGTTGCTCGATTCTCAAGGCTCAGCATTGAGCCGGTTACGAATTTTCCTGAGCTTCTTGAGACTAAAGCCAACATTGTTCTTAGACTAAATCCTAAAGCCAAGGATCCCAAACTGAGTAAGAAGCACAAGTTTGACTTGCAGATCATGAATTCAGTAAACGCTGCCTTCGATGCATTATCAACTGGTCAGACAAAAGACGCCGCCATGCATGTTGCAAACCTTGAAGTTGCGGCTCAAGAATTACTGAAGCAGGAATGGGAAAAATCCAAAGCTGAAGCACTGTCTGGTCGAAGTAGAACCCCACCAGCGGGCTAACCCAACGAAGATTCAATAGCCAGTTGCTCTAAAGTCGAACCTGCCAAAAAGAGTATTGGGAGCTTCATTGCCTCAGTCATGGTTTTGGAGTGCGCAGTAGCATACGGTAGTAAGTACATCGTGACGCACAACGTAAAAGACTTTAAACGTGTGCAGGAACTGAAGGTTAATGCCATCACACCGGCAGAATTTTTGACTTTGCTCAGGAGTAAATCATGACCGCATTAACAGTTCGACTTCCCAATTCCGTCTATCAAAAAGTACGCGAACTGGCCGAACGAGACGATATTTCAGTGAACCAGTTCATTGCTGCAGCCGTTTCTGAAAAGATGGCTTCGGTCATGAATTTGGACTATCTCAAGCTGGAAACTGCCAAGGGCAACCGAAGCGACTTTGATCGGTTTTTTAGTTTGGTGCCAAACTCGCCTGCTGAGGCCGGAGATGAATTGCCAAACCACTGATTTTTTCAGTTAATCTATGCCGCACTCAATATGCCGACAGTGCATTTGGTTCAAACAAAATACTTATAGATAGTCCGGGAGCGCACTTGACACATTCCATCGCTATGCAAAGTAAAGAACAACCATCAGGGAGCCATGGTGTCTCGATTCACTGATCTCATCGCGCAAGCCAAGGCTAAAGATGCTCAGCTAGGGGCAGACCTTGAACGAGAGTTCAAAGTCTTGTCGTCACGCTTGCCATTCGGCTTGAACTTCGAGCGGCATAGCCCCGAAGCAGTCGAACTACCACTGCGTCCAATCCGAAAGGGTGACAAGGTGCGTGTGTTGGCTGCGAGGGGCTCAACAAAAGTGGGTGATCAGCGACTCTGGCAAGTTAAATCAATAGACAAGACCACCAAGATTGTCGATCTCGAATCAATTGGCGCCAAAGCGGAAAAAACGCAAAAAGTGTCAATGGATGATCTCGTAGTAGTAGCAGAGTTCCGTGACACTATGTATCCAGGTCTAACGAGCACGGGCAAAGTGGAGCGGGGCGGCGAAAAACCATACCAAACTGTCATTAACGGTGAGAACTTTCATGTACTTAAGGCGTTAACTTTCACGCACCGTGGAAGAATCGACGCCATCTATATTGACCCCCCCTATAACACTGGCGCAAAGGACTGGAAATACAACAACGACTACGTGGAGTCGGACGATCAGTATCGTCATAGCAAATGGTTGGCGATGATGGAACGTCGTCTTTTGGTTGCGAAGGAATTGTTGAATCCTTTGAATTCGGTGCTTATCGTAACCATCGACGAAAAGGAGTTCCTCCGACTCGGGCTTCTCTTGGAGCAAACATTTCCAGAGGGTCGTGTACAGATGGTAAGCACTGTCATCAATCCATCCGGCGCAGCCCGCTCGTCCGCTTTTAGACGCACCGATGAATACGCATATTTCGTATCGATTGGAAACGCAGGACCACAAGCATTGCCCCTGCCCGTTGAATGGAGAATTACGCGGGATCGTAGGGCTGAGACATTACGTTGGGATGGGCTAATAAGGTCAGGAAGCCATACAAAGAGGGAAGACAGTCCGAACCAGTTCTATCCTATTTACGCAAAAGAAGTGGACGGTGTAGGAATAATTCACTCGATTGGTGATTCTTTTTTCGGTGAAAAATTTCGAGATGTTGCTTGCGCAGAAAATTTGGTCGCAATTTGGCCAATTCGTAACGATGGGACGGAGGGCAATTGGCAGGTTAGTCCAAGCAGTGCGAGAACCTTGCTGGCAAAAGGATATTTAAAACTTGGCAAGTGGCGAGAAGAGCGTACGACCGTGTCCTACATTAAGCGTGGTGGACAGACAAAGATTGAGTCTGGCGTATTTCCGATTGTGGGACGCGGAAGTGATAACGCTGTTGTTGTTGACGACTCTGATTACGAGTCACTATTCATACCCGGAACCCAATGGCGCATTCCTTCACATAGCGCCGAGCAAGGAGGGACAAAGCTATTGCGTAGTTTTCTCCCCGATAGGACATTTCCATTCCCCAAAAGCCTCTATGCAGTTGAGGATGCACTCCGCTTTTATGTAAAAGATAAGCCCAACGCAATCATCCTTGACTTCTTTTCGGGTTCCGGCACAACTGCACACGCTGTAATGCGCCTGAATCGCCAAGATGGGGGGAGCCGACAATGCATTTCCGTTACAAACAATGAAGTCGCTGCTGATGAGCAAAAGACACTGCGCGGAAAAGGTCTACGCCCTGGAGATTCAGAATGGGAAAAGCGGGGAATTTGCGATTTCATAACTAAACCCCGTGTTGAAGCTGTGATTACGGGAAATTCTCCAAATGGCGATCCGGTCAAGGGAGAATACAAATTCACGGATGAGTTCCCGATGGCCGAGGGCTTCAAGGAAAACGCTGAATTTTTTACCCTTACCTATGAAGCAAAGAGTGCTGTCAATCACAACCTGGCATTTGCTCGAATAGCTCCCTTGCTGTGGCTTCGTGCAGGGTCACAGGGCAGCCGCATCAACAAGATACCAGTTGCTGGTTGGGCCGTTGTCGACACATACGGTTTGCTCACAGAAGTCGATCAAGCGATGCCATTCATACACGCAGTTAAGAAAGCGATCGGACTCCGGATCGTCTATATCGTTACTGACGACGATCGGCGCTTTCAATCAATTGCAAAGAGGTTGCAATTCAGCGTGGAGCCAGTTCGTTTGTATGAGTCGTACCTAACGAATTTCAGTTTTGCCAATGGTGAATGAATAAGAGGAACACAGCATGAAGTTCACCCTCAAACACTACCAACGCGACGCCGTCCGTGACGCCCTAGGGAATCTCAAAAAAGGCAAAAGGCTTTGGCGTGGAGAGTCCGATAAGACGGCCTTCTCATTAACGGCCGTTACAGGGGCAGGTAAGACTGTGATGGCGGCAGCGGCCTTTGAGGCGCTATTTCATGGAGATGATGAACTTGACTTTGATGCCGACCAAGGGGCAGTTGTAATTTGGTTCAGCGACGATCCTTCGTTAAATGAGCAGACGCGATTCCGTCTGATGGAGGCCAGTGACCGTATCAATCACTCTGATCTAGTGGTAGTTGAAAACACATTCAATCAGCCTCGATTCCAAGCTGGGAAAATATACTTTCTCAATACACAGAAGTTTAGCAAGAACAGCCTGTTAGTGCGCGGTCACGAACTGGATGAACTTCAGGCTAAGGCTGGTGACTTACTTCCCGAAACGCGACCTGACCTGCGTGCATACACAATCTGGGACACGATTCAGAACACCATTGATGACCCTTCTCTAACGCTCTATTTGGTTCTCGATGAAGCGCATCGTGGCATGGGCAAGCCAACGACGGCCTCTGAGAATTCCAAAAGCACCATCGTGCAACGACTAATCAACGGATCTGGTGGGGTTCCGGGTATCCCCGTCGTGTGGGGAATATCTGCAACTGTTGAGCGGTTCAACAAAGCGATTGAATTTGCCGGCAAACATATCAAGTTGCCGAATGTGGTAGTGGATGCTACCAAGGTGAAAGAGTCGGGCCTGATCAAAGACACCATATTGCTAGACATTCCAGATGAAGCGGGTGACTTCGACACTGTGTTAATACGAAGAGGCACCGACAAGCTGAAAGAGTCAACGGTTGCTTGGGCGGAGTACGCCAAACAGCAAGACGAGGCTCGTGTAGTTGTTCCACTAATGGTGTTTCAAGTGCCGAATACACCAGATGCTAACGAAGTGGGTCGTGCACTCGACACCATCTTTGAACGCTATCCTGAACTGCCATCGGCTAGTGTGGCGCACGTGTTTGGGGACCACACTACGCAGCGGTTTGGAAACCGCGACGTTCCATACATCGAGCCGCAGCGCGTTCAAGATTCGACTTGGGTGCGTGTGTTAATCGCCAAAGACGCCATCAGTACCGGATGGGACTGCCCACGCGCAGAAGTCATGGTTTCATTCCGCTCAGCCAGCGATGAAACACACATAACACAATTGCTCGGACGCATGGTGCGTTCGCCATTGGCACGTCGAATCCCTGGCAATGACCGACTTAATGCCGTAGATTGTCTGCTGCCAAAATTCAACAAAAAAACCTCCATAAAAGTTGTCGATGCGCTGATCAAAGGTGATGACTCTGCCCCCCCAAGCGGTCGAATTTTGATCGACTACGTAGAGGTAAAACCAAATCCCAAAGCTACGGTAGAAGTCTGGAATTCGTTTGAGTCCTTGCCGTCGCAGACCCGACCTCAGCGTGGCGCAAAGCCCGCTAAGCGTTTGACTGCGCTGGCCCATGAGTTGGCCTCGGATGGAATACTGCCTGGCGCCGGCAAATTGGCTCACTCAAAAATGCATATTGCGCTTGACGAGTTCCAAGTGTTTAACAAAGAAAAAATTGATTCCAAGCGCAAATCGGTAATGAAAGTTGAAGGCAAGACTGTGATTGCCGACTTAAAGGGCGGAGAAAAGAGTTTTGATGACTTCTGGGAAGACGCAGATGTTGCAGTCGTTGACGATGCCTATTTGCGCGCAGCGCGTGTATTCAGTCCGGATATTGCTCGTTCATACGTTGAGCACTTAGCTCAAAAGGTCGCAAGCGCCGATGATGATCCGGAAGAGTACCTTGAGGCAATTACTGAAGCTCGTGTAACTGTAGCGGGTTTAGGTTTGGTAACCGAGGTGCAGTCGTACTTTGATGCTAAAGCAGATGAACAAGCCAAAGAATTGCTGTCGAAATACTCGCCACAGATAAAGACTCTTAGCGATGACCGCAAAGATTCGTATCGCCAGATCATTGAGATGAGCACCGATCCGCAAAGTTGTGACTTGGTAAAGCCCGATTCCCGCTATGAGGCCACCAAATCGGTGCAAAACGACAAGTCATCAGCATTTCCGCTTTGGAAGGACCATCTGCTTTGCGACAAGGACGGCAAGTATCCGGCTGAGATGAAAGAGTGGGAGGAGACAGTCGTTGAGACTGAGACAAAGCGATCTGGCTTTCAGTTTTGGTATCGAAATCCAGCGCAGCCTGGGCCATCATCACTTGGCATCGCCTACTTTGAGGATGGTGAATACAAAATCGTTCGCCCCGACTTCATCTTCTTTGCCTTACAAGACGGAAAAGTTGTAGCCGACATCGTTTACCCCCACGGTACTTTTCTCGCTGATGCACTACCTAAGTTGAAAGGGCTTGCGGAGTATGCCAAAGCACATTCAGGTTCCTATCGGCGGATTGAATCGGTTGCCAAGGCAAGCGGAAAATTGCGTGTGCTGGATTTGACCCGATCAGAAGTACAGCAAGCTATCAAGGTTTCCACGAGTTCAAATCTTCTATTCGAGGGAAGTTTGGCTGGTGACTATTAGTAGATCGCATGAAGAACTTATAGGTGCCAATTCAATAGCAACGTCGAAAGCCCAAGGTTTGTACGCACTGTTCTTTCCAAGGTGGCGCAACTATGACCAGTGCCACGGAGACAAAAATGACCAACGTTAATGAACTTTTCAATTTACTTCATGACCATACATCTGGTCCTTTAGACTTAGATAGCAAGTTTGGTGAAACAGTCTTGTCTGGTCTTGTTGCCGTCTGGCCTAGTCTTGATGGAAGCAACGCACAAAGCACGACCCCTGAAAAATTGGGCCGCTTAGAGAGGCTGACTTGGGAAACGCCCCTGCTCAAGTTCCGCTTAGAGCGACATGGCGGCACCGTGATGGGTTCGAGTAGAGCGGCTATCCACAGTTGGGATGTGGATTTGAGAACGGGCACGGCTTACATCATGACGACTACGCATATTCAAAAAGAGCCGCGCAGCAAAGTATTGGACGTTAATCACCTTGCACAAAAAATAACGTCCACAATTCTGGATGGTGCTAAGCATCCGGCTTTGATTTGGGGAGACACAGATTTAGTTGTCACTATAAAGCTAGAGGTCTTGATTCCTCAAACGGCCAAACAGACAACTGTGGCGCGTCGCAAGCGCTTTAGAGATGCGATTGTCCCGATGATGACCAAGTCTGGCTGGCATGTATTGCCGAAGGGCAATTTCCTGTGTTTTGGGGCCCCTGTTCGTGCTGACAAAAATGTCGACTTTGCAGCGCTTAGTGGGGGTGAAAAGTAAATCGGCTTCCGGTTGCTCAGACCATGGGCCGCGTGCTGGACTCCGCATTTGGAGAAGAACCCATTTCAGTAATCGATCATTGCCGCAACGCTATGACGATTCTGATACCGCGTTGGCTCGTTCAGGACGAAAACACCGCCGGGGAGTGCTCATCATCGACCTTGGCCCCATCGCTGATTCAGTCGGAATTTTCGAGCAACCGCTTATGGTGGGAGCAATGGTAGGAACAATAAAAAAGCGCCTTGAAAGGCGCTTGATTATTAGGTTTCTGGCGGAAAGACAGGGATTCGAACCCTGGATACAGGAGACCTGTATACCGGATTTCGAGTCCGGCGCATTCGACCACTATGCCATCTTTCCGCGTGGGCGAAGCTATGATTCTACCAGCGAGAACATTGATGCGTCCCACAACCGATTTCCTTTCCCTCAACACCAGCCCTGACCTCGATCTGGAGCCGGAGCAGGAGCGCGAGAACCCGGAGCAATGGATGGAAGGCCAATTGATTGCCAACCTGATGGCGACTGCCATGGGCACGCAGCTGAGCCTGCTCTTCATCATTCCTGCGATGTTCACCCTGCTGTACGGGAATGTCTGGATGCCCGGCCTCTATGCATGGCTTGCAGCGGTACTGTCCATTAC
>Ga0208107_1000136_pt1 | contig 9841 bp, 6 predicted proteins | sample CryBogCBE29Oct07_FD_184586 | JGI IMG/M metagenome (GOLD analysis project Ga0208107, IMG submission 184586) | Freshwater microbial communities from Crystal Bog, Wisconsin, USA - CBE29Oct07 (SPAdes) | ecosystem: Environmental > Aquatic > Freshwater > Lake | place: Crystal Bog, Wisconsin, USA...
GAGCAAAGATGCTCGAACGGGAATTTCCGCCGGGCAAAATTCTTGAATTTGACCGATTGGGATTGGGGGAGCTACTGCGTTTAAATATGCACGATACGCTGCATCCCCATCATATTCTGGGACTTGCTCAGCGTTTGGGGGTATGGGAATGTTGTTGTCTGCCATGTGTTTGACTTGTTTCAATTGAACTGCAAATTAAATTTTGGAGCTTTTGAAATCCGATTTGGTTTGAATCGAAAAATTAAGGGCGTAAATATCAGGTATTTAACAGCACTTAGGCAAAATCTGGCTTGAAACTGACCAGAATTCGAGTAGAAAAATACAAAAATGTGGATCGGGACGAAAACCGCCACACGTTTTTAAAACTAGGATTTCAACTGTTATATGAATATGATTCCTCATTGAATGGCGCTAAGAACCCCCGACTGGTACTGGTTGCTCCCGGCAGCAATCTCAACTCATTTTTAGCTAAATAATAAGTAATAGCAAAAAAACTCATAGAAAAAGAACACGTGAAGCGATGCATACCGCGTTCTCACGTACGTAGCAGCATTTGTAATCGGAGCCTGATAAACAGGACACACTATCACCACCTACTACCGCGGCGAATTCCCGCACCAGTTTGCGTTCACAGGGCTGACTGTCAAAACCAAACAGCAACCGCATAAAGTATCGGTTGGTAGTTAACTGAAAAATAGTACTACTGCAAACTGTGAAAATGCAGAGTTGCTGTCAGTGCATGCAAACAGCAACCTGCTTGTTAGAAATTATCGGTTAAGTAATCTAATTACAAAAGGATTAATGGCGAACAAACAAATTGTACCCTAGACCTGCAAGGCTGTAACATATACAGACTTCTTTTTTATTGCACTTCTGTTTAAACCATCTTTTTTACTGCTGTGGAAGAATACGAAGAAGGATACACAAGAAGAAAGAATTCTTAGAACATGATTGTAAATGTAGCAAATCCAGTAAAAACAAAACTCGCGCATATATATATAGTTTGGCTTTGTTAAGAAGTATGATCAGGCGCAGGGACTTTCTTCGGAAATAACCGTCCCTCGGCTCTTCCCCTCCCTGCTTCTCCTCGAGCACTTTAATAAGTATGAGAACATAGATATAGGACTATAGATAGGAGATTATAGATATATAAATCATAACCGAATCCATCTGCACCAACATATGGAGAACGATTCGTCAGGAAGGATTATGTGTCTTAGAGTAGTATGGGTGTATGGATGGTGGCGGGGATCAACAAGTATAGGGACTGTGTATATAACAGAAACTGGAACAAACATAGTAGCAGTGTGAAGCGGTAGCACAAACGATGAAAGTATATCAACATTAAAGGAATGCTTGATGAAGGACTCGGTCATGATTCGATGTCACAAGACAGTGCCAGCACCTCCCGGTTACTTCCAGTGGAGACGCAATACAGTACGCGATGATCTGCTGGGCAACTCTTGGCAGCGACAGATCTGGACCAGCTCTTCCTCATTTCAATTTGTTCCCAAGATGACATACACGTCAACGAAGAACAGGTCTTGAATATGTATATATATATTATGGGTATATAGCAACGCATTCAATACGCGCTTGGTCAGGCATCCGTCTTGGCAGGTTCATACGCATTTATTGAAAATAAGTAATAGTGTAATAAAAGGCATTGTCTTGTGGCTAACCATACCCGTTTCGTGTCCATAATGTATGACGTGAAAGTCCTGACGACTAATCGCTGCCGTCATCAACAACTTTCCATCGAGATTATTGAGAATGAGAGCGGACACAAGAGGGTATAGCCAAGTACCCGCGCCGAGGCTGATCACTAGTACAGCGAGGATCTCCTAGAACTTCGCAAATGAGAGTAGTCGATTCAGAAGAATGAGGGCAAATGTAAATTTTGATATGCCAGGGTAAAAAAGTTGATTCATACCGTGCTAGGACGACACTTCAATCTTCAGTACAGGGAACAGCGGGATGAGGTACGCATTAAACAGTCGCCACGTGTTAATACGTGATATATGGTTAAGGATCTTCTCCGCGATCATATTGAATAACACGGCAACTAGAGGAATACGATACCAGTGGGTTGGCTGGTGCTGAGAAACGTAATACTCGTTTGTATATATCTATCTTGGTGGGGGACATGCCAAAGTGTAATACAACAATCACACGAAAATAGGCACATAATGAGGCGATATTCAAACTGTACCATGAACATGAAGATTTCTAGTTATCACAGTACTCATATTGAATAATGAGTAGACTTAAAACGGGAATAGCTTGATTGATAAACAGTTTATTACGTCTAAACTAGGCTACGACGTTTGGGAATATTATTATTTGTCCAATACGGTGAAATATTATTTATCTATTGTCATTTGTGTACTATTTAGTAGTGCTAATATTTGAAGGTCGCGTGATCTGACGTACTTATAATCTTACTACGTAATAACTGACGGCTTCATATCAAGAAATCTGGTAGATGTTTTACTGTCTAGGTCGTTGGTGTGGATGAGAAGGCAGCAAGAATAGTACCACAAGAGTAACTCGCTATCGAGTTCTTTAGTGATATCATGGAATAGATAGGGCACATAGTAGGACAGTGAGCTTCAGGACTCCACATACACAAGACGAAAGTGCTAACTTTAAACTACTGAAGTGAAATTCCATATTTCTGAGTAACTTCATTTGCTTTCATAGTTCGAATTGAAACCATATGCTTGTAAATAACACTGATCTCACGCTAGAGTTATCAAAAACATAATTGGATGAAGATCGAAACTATGCGAATAATAAACAGAAAACCCAGCAACCAAGTGCGTGGACCGCGGCAAGGTTTGCAGCTTTTGCTGAAGACACTAAGAGCCATAGAGCAGGGGCTGGAATACTCACAATACCAATACTATAAGTCCAGTTGCCCATTACAGATTATACTTTCAAGGTGCAACTTCTATCAAAATAGAAAACGTCCGATGAATCTTAGTTTACACAAATTTCACAAGTTTTAAGGCAACAATTCAGAAATTCCTAACATGCATTTTGGAGAAATAATTTTTTGGGGTTATAGATTTGTTGAAATGAACATTTGTATGAAAATCATAGAGGAGGCTATAGGGGTATAAATAAATTATATCACTATTATATTTATTTTATTACGAATAATATTGGGATTTTTGTACAATTTTTACTCATTATTTCAAGTTGAGTAGATATTTCTAGTAAAATTTCGTGTTATGTCGAGTTATTACCTCCATATTTCTTCACCCAATTTACTACTTCGATCAAATTGAGTTGGCTAAAACAAAGCGAGATTGCGACCAGAAGAAATCTGTCGTTTATTATTTGAAGAAAATTGTTTCAGAACAAAGGGACGGATCAAGTAAGTGAGTAAAGGAAACTGGATGGGACCGAGAAAGGTATCAAGAAAAAAACGCACCAACTTAACTAATGTTGCAGGTACCAGTACCTGTGTTCTTAATATTTTCGTCCCCTCTATTCTAAAAATACGCTTCAGCAGTGGTTATGGTTAAAGAAAACACTGGTTCCTCCGTCAAGGAAGAGGTAAAATATGAATAGAAAACTTTCTGATTAGTTCAGAGCAGATAATTATAATTGGTAAATGGCCTACTATATTCTTGAGTTTATTTGAAAATTTTTGAGCCATGCGGCTGTAACGCTGATTCCTGTTATGCCCTTCCTCACGGAAATATTGCGCCACAAATTGATCCTGTGTTTGTATTTGGCAGGACAAACGCGCCCACATCGATTGTAAGGGCGGGGAGATACCATCCGAAGCAATATTTCCGGCTGAAGGTGAACTTTGTGGTGAAAGAATAGGAATTGCTGCCCTCTTTGTGCATGACAATACTCTATCCACTATAACTCTGAAATTGCGCTTTATAGTGCTGCAGGCGAGCGTCCTCTTTTCGTATCAGTAAATATTGACTTAGTAGAGTACCGAAGTTAATAGCTTGTAGAGAAGCAGCCACACATTAGGGAGGTAATAATCATTGCAGTTCTGAATGGAAAGTAGTATGTAGCGTCCCTTGTTAATACCTTCTAAATGAATTATGAGCCCTATCACGAATATGTTAGAGTCTGCCCGGGATATGCTATCATTAATTAAAATCATTATTACCTCTTTCCTTACAACGTTCGGATGTTGGGTACCTATTATCTATTATCTCGCTGACGATAATCAGGAGTTGCTGAAGCAAGTAAACTGAATCCTGGAGTCGAGCTCATGGTTGACGAAACGAAGGATAATGAAATCAAGTCGATAATCGAAGAGACGGGAAGGCTACGTATGGATGACCGCGCGGACGCCGTGCAGGTACTTACATAGGCCTATCGTTTGTTAATCAGCAAAAGACAACATAAATCATATCCGTGTTTTCTTGGATCATCTTTCAGAATATTTATCTAAGCGTTGATGCAATCATTCCAGAGTAAGTAGCCGAAGACTGTTGATAATTTAATTGACCGCAATCTCTTTTAGGGTCGAGGAAGAACATTCGGACCCGAGGGCTATGATGATCAGCAAAGTTAAAGGTCTCCTGGAACAGTTTGCAAACGATAACCATCCGCTCACAATAAAGCCCAGAACCTTACTCACACTTCAGAAAGATCCGGAAAGTTTATTGAGTGGAATGAGAGTAGATAATCTGAGCGGTCTATTTTATAATGAGCCAGAAGACTTTCAAGACGATAAATATAAGAAACTATTCAAACTTCTCCAAGGAGCAAAGGAAAGACTTCCGAACGCACAAGCTAGTAATGACGTGGTGACATCTTTCGCCTGCGAATATAAGGACCCTCACAACGGATTATCATTATTTGCAACTTTCTTGTCGGAGTGCTCCAACTCATTTCACGCGGAGCCCGAGGTTTTCCTCTCTCCCTACGTTTCGATCGTGCAGTCCTCGATGTACGGGAAGACACGTTTGATTCGAGAGATTGCTCGGTCATACTATCGCACGGTCTACGTGTGTCTGAGAGACGAACATTCCAGTGGATATCCACCCAGAACCCAAGGCGCATTCACGCACCTGTTTGCCAGACCCCCAACTAATGCGAATGCTGAATTCTCCAGGATTTTGGCCAGCCGATTCAAGCGCTTGGTGTTGAGTGCGATCAATAACTTACCGGACCCTCGTCGCCCAGATGCAAATTCGAATGAAGATAGAGTGGAGTTCCCCAGTACGCGGTTCGGGGCCAAGCTCTGGAACGATGAATTGCTCAAACCGTGGACTGAAATGGATAATGCGTTATTTCCTAATGGAGACTGGTCTATGCCTCAAATGGTCGTCTTGGCCATCGACGAGGCTAGATATACACTTGACGAGAGATCCTTTGTGAATGGCCTGTCGCTATTTCGCTACATCCGGAAAGCAGCGACATTATGTGCCGTGGAAATCCCGAAGCATATCCGGTTCTTTGTCATATTTTTGGATACCTCGTCTCGGATTCAAAATTTTTCTCCGTCCCTCGTCCATGACCCATCTCGTCGCTCCACGGAGCTTGAGGACGAAGGTATACAGCTAGAGCTCTTCCGTCCGCATATATTGAGTCACACATTTGACGTACACTTCACCCGACTTCTGCCCCCCGGAACCACCGACCTGCGCCCACTCTTGGAGTGCAACGAATGGCTGAATGCCGGGAGACCCATGTTGAAGGAGCTGTCAGTTACCGGGAAACGCACACTGAAGATAAAGTTGCAAGGCGGGGGAACGGCGCCCACTGAAATGGTGGACCGATTGGCGATTATTTTGGCCCGGGTTGGCGCCCAAGTGAGTCCAGTAAGCCACTACGCGTCTGAGATGGTGGCTGGAAACATGGCCACCCTTCTCGATGTAGATCTGAGGAGGGAATCCTGCATAACTACCTTTATGGCGGAGCCTGCTCTTGCCCGTGTGGCTGGGAGGATGTGGGGGAAAGGTGGGATGCTGGAGGAAAGCCTTATACCCGCGCTACATGAAGGTATAGTGTCTGGAGCCTTCAACAAAGGCCGTGACGGAGAGCTGGTAGCTCAGATAATTTTCCTTCTTGCATTTGATAATGTCTGTAAATCTCTAGGGAAAGAGATAGGTGAGATGGTGCCCCTAAAACACGTCATTACCGAGCTTCTGCCTGAAGGGTTGAATGTGGAAGCGGTGAATATGGTGTTGGACCGTTGTATTCCGGCTCAACTGAGAGAGGCCAGTGTATCTTGTGTCCAATTTGTAAATCTGTGTGGACAATTGGAGCGCGATGAAATACTGCAGCTGGCCGAGCGCCACACTGGTGGAGTGTTATCTGTCGGGCAGCCAGGTTTGGATCTGTTTCTGCCCGTGATTCACAGCGAGCTCGCCGCTATAGTGGTCCAGGTGAAAGCGTGTGAGGCGCTGCACGACTCTTCCTACCCCAACTCGGCCGGCAGATTGCTTCGACCCTCAGTCGCATTTGCGGGCGGCCCCCTGGACGGTGAACTCGATCTGACGCATCTGGACGCGAACACTGTGCGCATATACATGCAGCTCGGTGCTGTGGAGCCCAAAGAACGATATGTTTGTAAGCAGGTGAAGGGAGATACAGGGAAGGAGACGACTCCACTCCCCTTTCCACTTCAAATATTTGGGGTGTCTTCTCGATGTCTGAGTTTGTCTGTCCGTGCATCTTTGGCAGCAATCCTGGCGGACGGGGCTACGTGGGAGACTTTTATTTCCAGGCAAAGTCTATTAGAGGCGAAGTCAGCCCGTCGTCATGGTCCCGTATCACGGGATCTTCGGTACAAGCGCGCTTGCTGGCCTTTCGTGATCAAAGCGGAGGCCCCAGTATGGGATTTAACTGTTCCGGAATTGAGAGGGCGTTTATCGGAACGAAAATTGAGCACAATTGGGCGGAAGCGAGATTTGATTTTACGGTTGATAAGTTCTATTAAATCTGATCTTAATTAAAAGTGGTATAATTCATATATTAATTCTGGATGAATCATGGTAATTTGCTTTAGTGTGGCGTGGTACTGTTTGCACAGCTGACTTTTTTTTATCGTGACGCGGTACACAAGTTTTTCGTACGTTATATTGGTACTTTTTCCTTTCATGCTACGCAGTGTTAAATATGATTGAGCAGTTATCTTAAAATGTAGTATGCTTTTCTGCAATATTTCTTGGTTGTCCCGTTTTCTTCTGTCCTAGGAATACCTCCTAACACTAACAGCAAATTGGGTTGTAGCTGCGTGCGCTTTAACTTCAAATTGGGTTGTAGCTATGCGTCGTTTTATAGCAGGTGTTAGAGTCGAAAATTCTAGGTACGAAATCTTAGTACAGATGAAATTTATTGCCAGTCACATTTTACATCCACCAATATTTGGTAACAAGCGTCCGATGAATAGTGCACCAGGATCTCGTCACACGGTCACGGGGGTTGTTGCCAGCAGTGGGTACAGCATGATGGGGAGTGATTTAAGAAGGGTGCGGGGGCCAGTCTCATTCGCGTACTAGGCGCGCAGACTACCACTAACTCGTTTCCAACCGTAAAGAAGAACTATGAGAAATTCGGGAAGAAGAATTGAACTAGTATTTGGATTTGGGAAAAGCACGTCGGGTCACACTGACTGTTTGATGATGATCATGCATTGTTGGACACGCACTATAGCTTGAACGTGTGTCATGTAGGCAGCCGCGCGCACCAAGAAAGAGTGGAGGAGTAGTGGATTGTGATTTACCTCACTCCTACTTCCAATATTGTTTCCTCTTTGTTTCTTTTTCCGACAGACAAATCAACAGGTGGATACGACTTTTTAAAGAAACAATGTAACTGTGTGACGATTCTTGCATACTAGTAGTAAATAGCTACCTCGTGGTCGATCACGAGGATTTCAACTGTTTACCGAAAATCCAATAGTTATTTTTTACGAAGTGGTAAATATGAGAGACAAAACAGGAAGTCAAACATAGCCTAGGGCACCTACTTGTAAATAACCACCCTCTATGTACCCAATGGCGAGTCCCGTGACCGAGTAGAGGGAAAGCGGGCGCTACACCCGGACAGATAGTTAGTCACCCACCAAGTCCCCATTATAGTCATGCGCAGGGAGAACAGGAAGAGTGATAGAACGAAAAAGCAAAGCAAGGCGACGAAAAAAGGCAAGCCAGGAAACAGGTTGGCGAGAATCGAACGGGGGCAGGCGAGGATCCCGCTGAGGGGGGCGAGGGCGCTCCGACCGGCCGCGCACTTGAGGCGCCTCAGTCCGACGCCGCGGTCGAGGCCGGGAGGAGGGAGGAACAGCTAAGACAGAGAGCCGTGAGGCAGGAGCCGTAGGTCGGGATTGCGTCATGAGGTGGGGGGCCGCACACCCCCGAGCTGCAAGCCTGTCCGCTTCCGCGTTCCCTTGGGCCAAGGGGTCGTCGGAGTTGGTGTGGGCGGGGGTCCAGGAGATGGAGATAGCGTTGTCGCGCTTTACCTGGTCCAGGAGGGCATTGATACGGGAGATGATCTGCTTGTTGGCAACCGGTTTGATGGCGCGGGTGGCAAACAGTTTGACACAGTAAAAACTGTCAGATACAAGATTGTAACGCGGTGTGAGGGCAGGGTCGAGAGACTTGCGCCTTCGACGGATCCAGTCCAGCGCATGGTAAAAGGCGCTGAGTTCCCCCGTGTTGCTGGTGGCTCGCCGAGCACCGATCCAGTCGCGTCCTGAGGGAGAGGTGGAGACTGGGCCCCAGATCGCGCGGGTTTCCGCTCTGTCAGGGAAAGTGATGTAAACTCCCCATCCTGCTGAGCCATTCGGAAGAGCCGAGCCATCTGTAAATATAAACGCCGAGGGGTTGTCGAGCAAAGGATCCCCGGGGCCCGTGGACTTGGAGATGTAGTCCTCGGCCTTCTTCCGGGTGGTGAAACGCTTCACGTCAGCTGGGATCCCGACCGTTTGCAGTTGAGCCTATCGCCAGGAGGTATAGATGCCAGGAGCATGGCCGAGTCGGACTGCATAGAAGACCGAAAGAGCAGAGGCAGTAATGAGGCGACGCTTGAGACAGCGACGTTGGAGTGTGCGAAGGAGGGCCGGGTCAGCTTCTGGGGTGTTGGAGAGAGCAGTGTGATAGACCGCTTGCTGGCGAGCGGCCCAGAGGGTGTCGATCCTGGTGACTAAGTGCTTGCTCAGAGCGAGGAGGCTCTCGCTCAGGGCAGCCACTGAGTCCGTAGGAAGGAGCACTTGATCAAGTTGGGTGATCTGGGACGAGTTCCAGTTCCCCATGCAGATACGGTGTCCATCAACTTCTTGCACAAGACGGAGGAGAACCGGGAAGAGGCGGCGGTCAAGATCGGTGAGGAGAGGTACTGTGAGCAGGAGACCGTCAGACTCGGCTCTGGCCTGACACATGAGAGGGTGTTGGCAGGAGCGAAAGGTATGGTCGTAGGTGTCGTCTGCTGCAGTCATGTCTGATGCGCACAATTTGCAGGTGAGAAGGGACGTGCGTTCGAGGTCGGTCCTAGCGCCCTTGCACGCGTTGTGACCGATCGTCCAGTGCCGTTCATGGAGAAGGCGTTCATAGTGACCCCTCTCGCCGAATGACTTGCCAGAGAGGTGAAGTACCTTGGCAGCAAAGCGGAGGGTCACATCTTGCCAGCGAGGGGGGTGATGTCGGACGGCTCTATCTTGGTCGCGAGCGAGTTGAGCGTCCGCCCGCTTCACGTCGGAGATGCGGGCTTCTAGAGGGATGAGAAGAATGGACTCCGAGGAGAGGTCGAACCAGATCCATCGGTTGAGAAAGAGGTCCGGGGGGATGCACTCGGAGAGCGGGAGCACCTGGACCGGATCCTCTTGGAACAACGTGCCATAGATAGAGGAACATAA
>Ga0208107_1000148_pt1 | contig 9494 bp, 9 predicted proteins | sample CryBogCBE29Oct07_FD_184586 | JGI IMG/M metagenome (GOLD analysis project Ga0208107, IMG submission 184586) | Freshwater microbial communities from Crystal Bog, Wisconsin, USA - CBE29Oct07 (SPAdes) | ecosystem: Environmental > Aquatic > Freshwater > Lake | place: Crystal Bog, Wisconsin, USA...
GATGAGGTTCGGAGGATCTGGAAGGCGCGTGGGATTTCGCCAGAAGCCTGGAGTTTCCGGAACATCAGCGCCGATCCAGTTAAGCCACGCACCCCCCTCTAATTTAGGCATCCCTTTTCCGCGGATCACCCCGTTCTGATGAAATTCCCTGACGGGGATCCCCCGAGATTTCGCCAGTGCCAAGACGGCCCGGTCTCTCTCGAAGGTCCAGAGATTGCCTGTTTCCTGATGACAGAGGATCGCGTCCACATCGTAGGTATCCAGAAGGGATGCCAGCACTGGTACGACTGAGGGGGCCTCGAAGAGATGGAGCTGGCATCCGAGCTTATCAAGCTGGAGCTTCAGATCCCTTAGGCTCTCCAGGACGAAGGCCCGTTGCTCAGGACTGGCTTTATCGCTTGTCCAGTAATCCTGCTCCAGCACATAGAAAGCCAGCGCCTTGCCTCCTCTCTCGCACCGCTTCGAGGCTGTGGAGAGTGGTGCATGATCACGAACACGCAGATCCCGCTTGAGCCAGACGAGGGTGACCTGTTCACGGCCTGGAAGGGAATCACTCATCGTCGCCCACCGCTTCGCTTGGCTGCCCCTTTGCAGGCCTGACTGCAATGCATGACCTGCTCCCAATCACGCTCCCATTTCTTGCGCCAGGCAAAGGGACGGCCGCACTGCGGGCAGATCTTCTCCGGCAAGTCGGCTTTCTGCACCGCCTTCCCGTTGATCCTCATCTCTGGCGATCGGAGAGCAGTCTCTCAAGAAGGCTGTCCCAGAGCCGTCCACGGCTTGCAAGCGCGGCTTTGGCGGCATTGACCGCCTCATCCAGCTTTTCTGGATAATGATCACAGAGGGTGGCTACAAGACGAAGCGCGGCAGGGCCATGTTCGTCGCCATCTAGTTCGGCATGCCGCTTCAGATAGTAGTGAAAGATCGGTGCCTTGTCTTCGCCAATGCCAAGCTGTTCAAGCAGCGAGTTAAACATTCCGGGAATGACATTCTCCCGACCGAAGGAGAAGGCGGCGGCTACTTTATGGGGTTTGCCTTCACGAAGGATCGAGAACGTATCCTTCATGAAAACACGTGATGCATCGGAGACCATCGGGGACTCCAGAGCTGCCTCCAAACCTTGATTCTTCACGACCTCCAAAAACTCGGTGATCGGCTTCGTATCAGCACCAACCTCGCGCATGGCCATCAAATAAAGATCGAAGTGGCTGGCATGTGAGGAATCTCCACGATGGGATTTCGGGAGTTTATCGCTTTCCTCAGCGACCACGATGTCGTTAATCAAACGCACCAGATCAGGGTGCGGTCGAGGCATCCAAGGCCAGGTGGCGGGAGCCAGGGTGGCCTGCAGGAACTTGAGCAACGACATGAAGTCCCAGACCGGGAAAACATGGTTTTCCATGAAGAGGCGAAGCTGGGCTTCCGATTGAACAGATCCAAAAACCGGATGTGACTCAATAGTCTGAAGGTTTGGCTTAAGGGTTTCTGAAAGATATTCCTCTGCCGCCGTCAGATTCTTGTTCATGGATTAAGATTAACAGGGGCGTCAATTTGGCATCGGCTTTGGAACTCTTCTTGGATTCTGATTCCAAAAATCTCAAACCCCTCCGAAGCGTCCCAAATTTGCATCTCCAATCCCTCAGGGGTCGGCATAAGCTGCTCCTAATCCTCTATGCCCATTTCTTCTCAAAAACATTCCATCCTGATCCTGCCGGATCAGCTTTCGGAGCGTCATGCCGCCCTTCTGTCGGCCAAAAAAGGCAGGGATCGACTCCTCTTTGTTGAATCGAGGCAGACGTTCGGCAAATTACCTTACCATCGGCATCGTTTGATGCTTTTGCTCTCCGCCATGCGGCACTACGCAGCGGAACGCGAAGCCGACGGATGGGACGTGGAGTACCATCGGTTCGAAAACGCGGCTGATATGCGATCCGTTTTGCAAGCGCATTGCAGGCATCACAAACCAGCATCCCTGCTTGTTGCCCAGCCGAATAATTACGACGAGCAGCTGGCGCTCAAAATGCTGGAGGGCAAGCTGCCCGTCCCGCTGACAATTGTCCCGACCACTCAATTTTTATGCACCAGGGAGGATTTTGTGGAGATGGCGGGTGGCAAGAAGCGGCTTTTGATGGAGACCTTTTACCGGGAGATGCGTCGCCGCACGGGCCTCCTCATGGAGGCTGAGGATCCCTCCAAGCCACTCGGCGGGCAGTGGAACTATGATCAGGAAAATCGTGCCACCTTTGCCGACTGGAAGAAAGCAGGCATGCCACGACCGAAACAGTCACTTCGGCTAGAACAGGATGAGATCACCCGGGACGTCGCTCGCGAGCTGGAGGTGATCTATCCTGATGCACCGGGAAAAGCAGCGGACTTTGCATTGCCTGTCACAAGAAAGGAGGCCCTCGATTCTCTCCGTGAGTTCATCGACTCACGCTTGCCGGAATTCGGAACCTGGCAGGACCTGATGGTGTCGGAAGATGGCGATCTGTTTCATTCCATCCTTTCACCCATGCTCAACATCGGCCTGCTGGATCCCATGGAGTGTGCGCTGGCCGCTGAAAAATCCTGCAAGGCAGGCAAGGCACCCCTCCATGCCGTGGAGGGATTTATCAGGCAAGTGATCGGCTGGCGTGAGTTTGTGAACGGCGTCTACTGGCTGAAAATGCCCGAGTACGCCTCGGTCAACGGGCTGAACGCAACACGATCACTACCCGAGTTCTTCTACTCCGGTGAGACCTCGATGAACTGCTTGTCAACGGCACTGAGGGAAACTCTCGATCGAGGGTTCAATCACCACATCCAGCGGCTCATGATTCTCGGAAACTTTTTACTGATGGCAGGGGTTAATCCTCAGGACGCACTCCGGTGGTTCAACGAGATGTATGTCGATGCGCATGATTGGGTAATGGCCGCGAATGTTCTAGGAATGGCGCTGCACGCCGATGGCGGATACATGGCAACCAAGCCGTATGCCGCCAGCGGTGCCTACGTCAGCAAAATGAGCAACTACTGCAGCTCGTGTTCTTTCAGTCCGAGCATCAAGAGTGGCAAGGGAGCCTGCCCGCTCAACTTACTCTATTGGAACTTCTTCGAGACGCATCAGGATCTCTTGATCCGGAATCCCAGAACCGCAATGCCTGTCCGGTCATGGCAAAAACGCGACGCCAAGGAGCGGCTCAACATCGTCGCCGAGGCAAAGAGCTTTTTAGACTCCGTGAGTCCTCATCAAGGGAGTCGCTCCTGAATCTGACTTCGCTTTTTGTGCTGGGCAAAAGCGCCTGGTCAGGATGATTTGGGCGTCAGAAGGATTTTTTTGTCGTTCTCGGGTTGAGGGCGTTGCGGCGCTTTCCCTTCGATAAACACATCCATCTGCTGACCCACGTACACAGGGGTATTGGAATGATCAAACTGGTAGATGACCTGCAGAACGCGGGTGTCGACGCGCTCGGTGCTATCTCCCGTAAGGGACTTCTTGGTGGTCACATAAGGTTCGATCCTGACGAATCGGAGCGGGATTGGATCGGAACGCATCCCTTTGATGAATGCGACGGCGGGCGCTCCGGCTGTCACGCGTGAAGCGCTGTCTTCATCGACATCTGCACGAAGCTGAAGCTGTCTTGTCTCGCCGAGTAGAAGGGAAGGATTGTTGAGATCGGAAGGGGGCACGGAGGCATACTCACCAGCCCGCAGGTCCACCTTGAGGATATCCCCGTCGCGTGGTGCGCGCACGGTAAGGAGATCCAGGTTCACATTCGCTTGGGTCAGCTGGGCCTTGGCCAGCTCAAGATCGGCCTTGGTGGTGGCAAGAGCCGTTTCTGCCGAACGAACGGCATAATATTTTCTTTGTAGGTCATCCTCGCTCGAAACATCCTTACTGCGAAGTTGATCCGTTCTCCTGTAGCTATCCTGCCGGTCGGCCAGGGTGACCTGCGCTTCGCTGACCTTGGCTTCAAGTAATCCGACTTGAGCTTTTTGATTTGCAATTCTAGCAACGGCATCGCGCGTGTCCTGACGGAAAAGCGGGTCGCCGGTTCTGACCCGGTCGCCGACCTTCACGAAGACTTGATCGATCAGACCGGGAAGCAGTGGAGCAATACGCACGTTCTCATCGATACCCTCCACCATTCCGCGGGCGCCGATGGAGTCGGCGTAGGGAGCTCGGGAGGGCTCAACCAGTGGAGTCGGTGCCGGCTCCGGCTTTTTCAGCCTGTGCACGAGGAGCGTGACCGCAATGATTCCCGCAAGGGCCAAAAAGATACTGAAACGTTTAGGCATGTTGATATTCGGCTGCGGGACAACTCTTCACCACACGACCATCTTCCATCTCCGCAATCCAATCTGCGAAGGAAAAAATACGGCTGTCATGGGTGACTACGATCACACAACGGCCGGGTGCACAGGCACTCCTCTTAAGAAGCTCCAGGGCGTGGTGGCCGGTCTTGGCATCGAGCGAGGCGGTCGGCTCATCGCAGATGATGAGCTTCGGGTCATGGACCAAGGCGCGGGAGATGGCGACCCGCTGCTGCTGTCCCCCGGAGAGTTGTTTGGGAAAGGAGCGAAGACGCGCACCCAGGCCGACATCTTCAAGGATCGCCGCCGCCTTTTCCTCCGCCTTGCGGTAGTTCCAGCCCTGCAGGATGAGCGGGATGGAGACATTCTCCACCACAGTGAGGGTGGGAATCAGGTTGAACTGCTGAAAGATGAACCCGACATTCCGGCTGCGAAACCCGGTCACCTCCGAGGCACTCATCGAGCCTAGGTTCCTCGCAAAGACATCGATGCTGCCGGAGTCGATGGCCAACGTTCCGCAGATGACGCTCAGCAGGGTGGTTTTTCCGCAACCCGATGGACCGACGATCATCGTGAGCTCCCCGCAGCGTGCCTCGAAGGAAACGTCACGCAGGGCATAGGTGGGAGTGTCGCCATTCGGAAAGATTTTCGTCACGTTGCGGACTGCCACCGCCACGGAACCTGACCCTGCGCTCGATGCTTCGTGAGGGTTCATTTGAAAACGACGGCTGGCTCTAGCTTTGCAATCTGGCGCAGGCCGATGGCTGCCGAAAAGCAGCAGATAAGAATGATGATCACGGCCACAAAGGCCGGCACCTGCCACGGCATGAAGAAAGGGGGTTGTTCGATTTGGAGGACCTTGTATCCGAAGATTGAGGTCAACCCGACACCGAGACCGAAGCCGACAAAGCCAACGGAAAAAGATTGAAGGAAGACCATCGCCGCCAAAATCGGCATACGAGCACCCATGGCCTTCAGGGCGGCGAGATAACGCAGATTATCGAGGATAAAGAGGTAGAAGGTCTGCCCGGCGATTGCGATTCCGACAATCACCCCCATCAAAACAACGGTGCCGAAGGAAATCGGGATGCCAGTGTTCTTGATGTACCACCAGATCGTGTTCCAGAAGAGATCGTCCCTTTCATACGCCCGCAGGCCCGGCAGCTTGCTAATGCGATCTGCCAGTTCCGACGAGGTGACGCCAGGTTTCGGTTGGGCCAACACGCAGCTCATCATCTTCCGCTGAGGCTTTGCAAACTGAAGAGCTCGGTCATAAGTGGTGTAGACGTAGGGTTGTCCCAGGAAGCTTCGGTTGGCGTGGCACAGAGCCACCACCCGGGCGGTCTTATCATTGATCTCAAAGGTGGTTCCGATATCGATCGTGATTCCCTTTTGACGGAATTTATCAATACCGACTTGGTCGATGATCACGGCATCGGGGAGGCGCAGGTCTTCGATCCTCCCCTTGGTGATCTGCATGGGGCGACCGACAAAAGTTGCCGTGTCGAGACCCACGAGCTGAACATTCTGAAAGGATCCATCGCTCAGTCGGGCCTGCTCGATGCCGACATAGAGAGGGACTGCCCACTCGACGCCGGGTACCCCGCGAACCCTTGTCACCTCGATTTCGCGCAAGGGAATCACCTCATTCACCTGCTCTACTTTTGCGTCGAAGACCCAGACCTTGGCTCCAATGTTACGGACCGTGGCCGAGGTCCAGAGCATGAGACCACAGAAAACCGAAGCCTGCTGGGTCATCAGGAGAGAGCAAAAGGTCAGTCCCACGATCAGCATCATGTACTTCGCCCGATCCCGGAAGAGCATCAGGAGGGCGATACGGAGCATAAATACGGAGGCTGTTAGAGGTTTAGACTAAGGGCGGTCAGGTCATGCATCCCGAACGCCGAATCACCGGGGTCTATTCTTGAGTTGTCGCTCGGCGTATTTCGCGAGCATGTCGTATTCCAAATTCACACGATCACCAGCCTTGAGATCGCCGAGGTTTGTTTCCTGAAGCGTGTGGGGGATGATCCAGAGCCCGAAGTGATTCTCATCCAGCGAAGAGACGGTGAGTGAGACTCCATTCACGGCAATCGAGCCTTTTTCGATGAAATAGCCGGCTCCTGATGCGGGGATCTCGATCAGGAGGTTGAGATCGGCACCCTTGGATTCGGAGCTAATGACCTTGGCCGATGTGTCGACATGTCCTTGGACAAAGTGTCCTCCAAAGCGTCCGTCTGCCCGCAGGGCCCGCTCCAAGTTAACCCGCGAACCGGGTTGCAAAGTGCCAAGGTTAGTACGGTTCAGCGTTTCGATGAGCAGGTCGAACGCTGCGCCATCATCCTTCCCTGTGACAGTTAGGCAGCATCCGTTCACAGCGAGGCTCTCGCCGAGGGATAATTCTGCTGCAAGGGAAGTCTCTAGGGTTAGACGAGCCGCATCACCACGCTGCTGAAGAGAACGGATGATCCCAATGGCTTCTACGAGTCCGGTGAACATGAACAGGATCCTATCGGAGAAAGATCCAACCGACCAGAGCAAGCACTGGAAGGAGGATTGGCAGGGCATAGCGGAGAATGTATCCGAAGAAGTCAGGGCACTTCACTCCGGCTCCAGTCACGATGTTTTTCACCATGAAGTTCGGTCCGTTGCCGATGTAGGTCATGGCGCCGAAGAAGACTGCTCCTAGAGAAATAGCAATGAGGTGAGCCGGAGATTCGGCGGCCACTCTGATGATGTCCTGGGGATTATTCAGTGACCCCCCCTGGAGTCCCATCTCCACGGAGAGGAAGGCCAGGTAGGTAGGGGCATTATCCAGCACGGAGGAGAGAATGCCCGTGGCATAATAAAATTGCGTGCTGCCCATCCCGATCTTCGCGGCAAGAGCCGGAGCATGGTGGCCCAGATAGTCGAGGGCGGGAATCATCGTGAGGAAGATGCCAAAGAAGATCCAGGCGACCTCCTTGATCGGTTCAAATGAAAAGTCATTCTTTTGATGGATCAGGCGAGGGGTGAAACACCACGAGACTAGGGCTGCGCCAACCATCACACCCTCCCGCCACGGGCTCGGAAGGAAGACCGCTCCGATGATCACACCCAACGGCACGAGATTGCCAAATCCCTCAAGAGACCAGGCCGCAGTGCCCGCATCCGCACTTTCCTCTACCAATTCGGAGCGAACAGAGCGTGGGGCCCTGAGAAAATTCTCCCGATCCATCTGGAAGAAGATCCCGCCTAGAATCAGGGTGACTAAAAGCCATGGCTGACAGAGGTGAACAGTGGTCCAGAAAAAGGGGACGCCTTTGAGAAAACCGAGAAAAAGCGGGGGATCCCCGATGGGCGTGAGTGCGCCGCCGACATTGGAAACCAGAAAAATGAAAAATACCGCATGGAATTCTGTGAAACGATACTTGTTCATCCGGATCCAAGGACGGATGAGCAGCATGGAGGCCCCCGTTGTACCAATGAAATTCGCGAGCACGGCGCCACCCAACAGAAACAGGAGATTGCCCGAAGGACGCATCTCCCCCCGGATGACGATATGGATGCCCCCAGCCACGATGAAAAGGGCGGCCATGAGGATCACAAAACTTCCATATTCATGGAGGGCCTCCCCGACACGATGAGCGTCGTGATAGACCAGCAGATAGTAACCGCCCGTGAACCCTCCCAGTACGACCGCAACCTTGGGATAATGACGCTCCCACCAGTGATGGGCCAGAAACGGCATCACTGCGATTCCCAGTAACTGAAGGGCGAAAGGCAGCAGAAGCAGGGGGCCGGGGAGATGGTGAGGTACTTCGACTGTTGTCATGGCATCCCGCTTTTTCATGGACAACGTCGGTTTTGCGAGCAAATTCAACGACCTTGAATTTATTTCGTCTCGTGATTCGACCTCATCGTCTTCTTCTTGCCGCGTCCTTATTGATCCTTACTGGATGTGCCTCGGTCGGAGTCGGAAATGTCTTCTCCAAGGGGAATCCCCCCCAAAAAATGCCTGCAAGGATTTATGTGCAGGAATTCACCGCCCCCCTCGACAGCTTCCGTGTGGACCGTGAGGGCAATGATCTGACGACCTTCATCGCCGCCGAGAAGCGTGCCCTGGCCCAAGCCATCGTGAAGCAGCTCAACAAGTATGTGGCACCCGCCGAAGTTCTTCCGGTAGGACAAAAGCCGCCTCAAGGCAACTGCTGGCTTGTGACTGGAACCTATGACCGTGTGAATCAGGGAAGCCGTGCCTTGAGAACTGTTGTTGGTTTTGGAGCCGGGGGAACCAAGTTGGAGACCCGCGTGCAGGTTTACTCAACCGCGGGGAAGAAGCCTTCGCAATTTCTCTCTCTTCTCACCTCGGGAGGTTCTGGGGTTGCTCCGGGCGCGTGGGCGGCGTTCACCCCGGCTTTTGCTTTTTATTGGCCGGGCGCGATCGGCAATGCCGGTGGAGCTTCGCTCGGAGGGCTCTCCATTGATCGGGCAAGAACGGCAAGGGAGATTGTCGCGACGATTTCGGAGTATTGTTTCCAGCAAGGTCTCATTTCGGAACGGAAGACGCGTCGTCCGAAAAAGCTCGGTGAATTGCCTCCGATTCAACGACCTGATTTCGTGATCCCCAGATCCGGCCTTTAGCCCTCTATTTCCAGACTTTTTGGAAATGACACGGAAGCGGAGCTTCCCAAGAGAAGTATCCTCTGATTGGCTTATGAGAACGTGATTTTTTTCACGCCACAACTTTCTCACCTCGTTTCATGACATCCACTCTTCGAAAAACCAAAATCATCTGCACGCTCGGCCCCGCTACAGAGTCACCGGAGCGGCTACGCGAGATGATCCTCGCGGGAGCCAACATCTTCCGCCTCAACATGAGCCATGCTCAGCATGATTGGGTACGCCAGATCGTTCCGACCATCCGCGGCATCGCCGCCGAGCTCGATATGCCGGTTGGCATCCTGCTCGACACCCAAGGACCTGCCGTCCGTACGGGCGACCTTCCCACAAAGCTCAACCTCAAGGTTGGCGACATCATGGAGTTCACCGTCCGCGGTGTCCGCAGCGAGGAACTCTACTCCGTCAATGTCAACTACGACGGCCTCATCGATGATATCAACGAAGGGGATGTGGTGCTTGTCGATAACGGTGTCATCCACCTCAAGGTTCTCTCCAAGATCAACAGCCGCATCCGTTGCGAGGTCCTGACCCCCGGCGAG